>Ga0154793_1101_pt2 | contig 10582 bp, 16 predicted proteins | sample Rifle2008BG16ft_FD_105801 | JGI IMG/M metagenome (GOLD analysis project Ga0154793, IMG submission 105801) | Chloroflexi bacterium RBG_16_48_8 | reverse complement strand
GCCGCAGGTTCCCAGTCTGGATGAAGATACTGAAGAGAAACCTGCGGCAGGCTTTATTAATATGAAGAGATCTTACATGGTCGATCTTTGTGGAAGCCAATTGTATGCATAACTCCCCTGAAAAAACCACTCAACTGAGTTGAACCATCATTAATAATGGTACGGATCACACCCACACCACCAGAAGCACACATCTCTTCTACCTTGAAGGCTATTTTTTCAGTGGCCTTGTTGTTATTCTGGCTGCAATCCTGTAGGATCATTGCAGCTTGAGGTGGAGAATATTCACCTTGCCTTCCCCATCAGAGCAGATACTTTGAGGTTAAATACAATGTCAACCTTCCCAATAACCCATCGAAATGAGATCAAGCGGGTTTCCAAGCGCGCAAATTACAAAAAATCGACCATCTATAAAATCATTGATGAAGCCCTCTATTGCCACGTTGGATTTACGCAGGAGAAACAGCCCTTTGTTATTCCAACGATGCATGCCAGGATGGAGGACAAGATCATCTTGCATGGTTCCAAAACTAGCCGACTCATCAAGCACATCGAAGCTGGAAATGAGGTTTGCATTGCGATAACTCTACTGGATGGGCTTGTCCTTGCCCGATCTGCTTTTCATCATTCCATGAATTATAGATCGGTGGTTATATTCGGACGCGGAAATTCCATTGAAACTGATGACGAAAAACGATTGGCTCTACAGGCCTTGATGGAGCACATGCTGCCCGGGAGATGGGCGGATGTTCGCAAACCTAATCAAGAAGAGCTCAATTCAACAGGGGTGGTATCCATCCCAATTGACGATGCTTCCGCGAAGATAAGAACAGGACCTCCTGTGGATGATCCGGAGGATGATGATTTGCTGGTCTGGACGGGTCTACTTCCTTTCCACCAGCGGGCTGAAGACCCAGTAAATGACCCGCGGATAGGAAAAAACGTCCCGATCCCTGAATATATCATCCATTCTCACAGGTGAAATCCAACCCAATAATCTGCATGTAGACAGGTTTGATCTTCCATCTGTGAATTTATCCTCAACGAGGAAGAAACATCAGGTTCAACAAAACACGGGAGTAATCAGCAATGACCATACGCTTGCTCAAGCTTCCAGATGATTTTATCCTTATGGCCGATATACTATCAGAGACTTTTCAATATCCGGAAAACGAATCCTGGAGTGTACAAATCGATGAGAAGGAACAGATCCAGGAAAGCGTGAAAAATTTCAATCGCATCTGGCCACTTGTCCGTTTGATCCAGCTCTTCTCTCCCCCCGCCCGGGATCTCATGCGAGGCTGCGTCTGGGAAGAAGAGGATCAATTGGTGGGAATTACCACAGTTCAGCGACGTGGTGCTACAGATGTGTGGATCGTTGGAACGGTTGGTGTATTGCCAGCTTACCGGAGACGCGGCATCGCCCGCAAGCTGGTTGCAGCTGGCCTAGATTTGATCAGGGAACATGGAGGGAAAAAGGCTTTCTTGGGTGTGATTGACGGCAACCTGCCTGCCTATCAACTCTACGAGAGCCTGGGTTTCGATCACTACAGCGGCAGCATCGAATTCCACGTCATTCCAGAGGCAGCACCATCTGAGCCTATCCTTCCAGAAGGGTACACGCTCTCAGCACTAAAACGCTTTGAATGGCGACCGCGCTACGAACTGGAAAAGCGAATCTCGCCAGAAAGCCTGCTTAAATACGAACCGGTGGAAGTGGGGCGTTTCCGTTTATCACTTATGATGCGCCTGTTATGGCCACTCATCATGTTTGCCCAAGGAATGCACCAGAAGAGTTATGCGATCCGCACGCTGCCAGAAGGAAAAATCGTGACCCGGTTCGGATACACCATCCCCACCCACGGGAAAGGTTTGAACAATGTAGAAATCCGCCTTGATTCGGAACACCCAGAGCTAGCGCCCTTTATCGTGGGGTACCTGATGCACAAGGTGGTGACCTTCAGTCCAGACCGACGTGTCGAAATATCTGTCCCTAAATGGATGCCGGCTGTAGTCTCGGCTGTTGAGGCGGCTGGCTTCGAACGTCGCCTTGAACATTGCTACATGGGTTTGGAACTGTGATACTGACCAAATTAGGAATAAGTACCCTGGTAAGAGATCTCCCAGATCCGACCCCGATCCAGATTGGATGGACTCAAATATTCTCCATTGCTTAATCTCAAATGATCAATTGGGTTACAATAAAAGAAATATGACACGTTGAAGACATCATGGCAAAGTTCGAGATCTACCAGGATAAGAAAGGTGAGTTCCGCTGGAGACTACGAGCGGACAACAACCAAGTTATTGCTACGGGAGAAGGGTATTCCTCTAAAGCTGGCTGCAAGAATGGCATTGAATCTGTCAAGAAGAATGCCCCCAAGGCGGAGGTATCAGACCAAACCTAAGCCATACCCACCCATATCCCTTCTATTCACGATTTACCATTCCGGACCCCAAAGGGTCTGAGCCCCTGCGATTCGCCCTCTTTGAATCGTGGGTAGTTTTGTATACCTCATCCCATTTTCCAAAAGAGATCATCCTGAAACGATTTCAGTAAGAAGTCATCTAGCAAGAATCCTCTTGCTGTACGCGTTCCCCCACACCCCTCTATAGCATCCAATAAGCCCCCTTGCCGTCAAGGACCTACAAAAGCTAATATCACTCCCATTATTTCGCTCTCGATGAGTGAATGCATACTGCCAGGCATATCCCAATAGTTAGGCAGTAACGCACCCAAACCATCCCTTTAAATAGGTAGGAGAGCAAGCTTAATGAGATAGGGGGATGCAGGTTGAGATATCTCGTTGAATCTTTCTTAGCCGATAAATAAAAACCACAGATCCGGGTATTAACTTTGAACATTGAAGGATGTGTAACAATGGATGAATCGCATGCCTCATCCAGCCAAAACCAGAATCCATACGAAATCCAAGATCCCATGTCCAGCAGACCATGGAGGATAACAACAAATGAAAGAAGGAAAAAGTAACTCAAGACGATGGTTAAAGGGAGATAAAAGTTCTGAACCCCCAAGCGAAGGTATCGAAGGTGCAACGAAAGGAGCGATTAACGGTGCCATTGAAGAAGCTACCAAAGAAGGGGTCGAATCAGTTAAGAAATCTGCTGCCGAAACAGGGAAAGTTGCTAAAAGTGCAGTTCAGGATACCGTAGCGACCCCTAAACCAATATCTAAAGGTTTCGTCAACATAGGGAAGTCCATCATAAGCTCATTGCCTGGCAAAGGTGTCACAGCAGCTATCCTCGGCATAGCGACCGTGGCCACTGCCACTGTGCTTACCGTTAATGCCATGAAGACAGCTAATGCACACTCCCCAAAGGTGCCCCAGAACACAGTTAGCCCAACCTCTGTGGAGGCAGGAGGAGCTGCTGGAGAAATGCCCAGTGATGAAGCTGGCTCATCTATGGATCAAGAAACAAAAGAAAGCGGACAGACAAGTGGGGGATCGTCCACGGAATCAGCTGAATCGGGAACAATCGCAGCAGAACCTCAATTAAATTTTATCGCGGATTCAGCTGTCCGATGGATCTTTGAAATGGAAAGCGATTCGCCTCCCCATGACAGTGCATGCGGAGATGGTGCACCTTACCACAACTGGATCCAGTTTGTCAGTTACCCGGGATCAAGCTTCACCTCCGATCCAAATGACCAACCCTATGTCAAAGGGCAGATAGATAAATCTGGTGAAGTTGATATAGAGATCATCCTAGAGGATGAAAAGAACATGGCAGATGGTTGTGGGGACTACACCCATTTAGAGGGCAAGTTGGTTGGCAAGACCATTGAAGGGACTTATGCAGGCCAAGACTGTTCCAATTATTGCAAATGGAGTGGTACATTCCGAGTTACTATCGGGGAGTGAACCTTGTCGGACCCCTGGAACTATTAGGTGTAAGAGACAGAGGATAAAGGCAGAACGACGAGATCTGCTGGCAGAGCACATTGGCACAGGGCTTGCAAGCTTCGCTGCGCAGCACTATGATCTAAGGGTTCGATGGTCCCGAAATGATTATTCTCAGCCACTCAATTGGAATGGTGAAAGATGGTCAGAGCACCTTTTCAAGTGCTTATTTTCCCCTATCTGAGAGTCCGCCCTTTGGATTTTGAATACGCTATCTTTCGAAGAGCCGATGAAGGATATTGGCATAGCGTAGCCGGAGGAGGCGAAGATGACGAGACGCCACTCGAAGCGGCCAAGCGGGAAACCCTTGAGGAAACTGGCATCCAAGAGGATTCGGCCTTTCTCAAACTTGATACCGTATTCCCCGTTCCAGTAACCATTTACAGGGATAGCCAACTTTGGGGGGAGGACCTTTATGTGATCCCTTCCTATTGCTTCGGTGTCTTGGTCGAAAAGGACCCAATCACACTCTCCAAAGAGCACCTCGAGTACAGATGGGTAAAGTTCGAAGAAGCACATCGCCTGTTGAGATTTGAAAGCAATAAACTCGCATTATGGGAACTGGACAGAAAAATTAGGGGCTTGGGTCCCAGGGACAGTTAATAGAATGCCTTGGGTTCTTCCAACCTTTCAGCTTTAAAAGATAACCGAAAAACAAATCGAGACCGCCCTATCCCCTTCCTCCACATCACAAATTGAAAAAGGCTATGAAACCGAAAATCGTCGTTGTCGGGAGCCTGAATATGGATATGGTAGTGCAGTCGCCCCGAATACCCGAACCCGGCGAGACTATTCTGGGCGCGGGTGATTTGCAGATGAACGCGGGGGTAAAGGGGCTAATCAAGCTAATACCTCGGCCAGGCTGGGTGCTGATGTAGCCATGGTGGGACGTGTGGGCAACGACACCTTTGGGGAAACCCTCATCCTTAATCTAAGTAGAGCTAACGTGAATAGAAGCTTTATAACCCGGAACACGGATGCAGCCACGGGCATCGCATTGATCGTGGTGGAAGAAAGTGGGCAAAACACCAACAGCTCTGGAACCTTTGCCTAAAAATGCCAGTGGTCTATGATAGGCATATTTACAATTTTGCTTATTCTGTCCTTAATAAGTCCGGTGGTCGTGTTCTAATAATAAACCTTAGAAGCTAGTGTGTGAGGCGATACAACAGAAGCTCGTTTCGCTATGCCTGATTGTAGAGCTATTCAACTCCTGACATTACACTTTCAAGATGGAAAGAGATCTCTCAATAAAGGGACCGAAAAGTGACAATCTCTCTCCAGCTGGCCTTGATCTTCCTTGGGGTGGCCATCGTTGTTATGGGGATGTTGTGGATATTCATTCCCGTCCTATCGGGGCTTCCATGGGTTCCTACACATCTCAAACGAATCCGCAAAGCCTTGGAATTATCAGCTCTCCGACCTGATGAGATCCTTTACGATCTCGGTGCAGGCGACGGTCGAGTGCTGGTTCAAGCCGCTCGCCAATATGGAGCACGCGCTGTGGGGATCGAGCTCAGCCCTACACACTGTGTTCTTGCATGGCTGAGAGTATTGTTGAGCAGCGTGTTCAACCGTGTGTCTATTCGATGGGGGAATTTTTATAAGATGAACCTGGGAGAGGCAGATGTTGTTTTTGCTTATCTAACACCTGCCCATGCCATGCGTCTTCGACCGCAATTAGAGAGTCAGTTGCGTACAGGTTCACGCGTGGTTACGATTTCGGCAAATATTGAGGGGTGGGAACCGTCAGCCTTCGATTCGGGTGACTTGATCTTCCTCTACCATATGCCTCCCAAACCAGGCAGCCTGGTCTCTTTCCTGGCAAAAGAAGCATGTCCCCCTTCTCAGGAGTAATCTTCCCCACAACGGGACAACTCATGCCTAGAAATTGAGCTTTACAGATTGCTAACAAACCTTTTCCCATTTCCAATTAAATGGCATACTGGGTGATTGGCCGGAAGTAATTTGATAAACAGCGAACGTAAAACCTGGCCAATCACTTGAGCAAACCGCCATTCAGGCAACTTATTTTATCAAAATACTTTCGGTGGTTTGCCTGGTTCCAATACGAGCTATTCTTTTAAGCAAGAAAGGGATTTACACATGTCAGAACAGGAACCCTATTCGGGTGAGGCAGAGGAAATGGGATCACCTGATGACAAAGAGCTTGATCCCGAATCTCCCAACACTAATCACAGAAGCGGGAAAGATCGGCGATCCGGAGAAGATCGAAGAAAAGCTGATGAGAGCAACTCCGAAGAGCCTGAATACAGAAGCAGCAAAGAAAGACGATCCGGGAAGGATAGGCGATCCACCTACACAGGACCTGAACGAAGAAGTGATGAAGAAAGACGGTCCGGGAAAGATAGGAGACAACATCAAGACCCAGATTTTGATAAGGTAGAACGCAGAAGCAGGAAGGATAGGCGCTCAGGCAAAGACAGGAGAGAAGAACCTCCTGAGCTTGACACGGATCGGGTTTAAATGATCTTTACATTGGACACTCAAGCTGATAACAATGGGGCAGGAATACATCGAACTTATCCGCATTCGCCTAAACAACCAGCAACCTCGAAACCTTTCATCTGTAAGAACGGTTTCGCTTTACAATACGAAGCGGAGTGAAATCCTCCAGGGGGGTTACCAAAGGTGATTCACTTGCATTCCAGATAGGCAACCCATCTCGATTTGAAGTGTGGGGTAAATCGATCAGCTTCCCTCACCAATAAAGAATCAGGTTGTAATTCTTTCAGTTGTTCGAAAAGCTTTGTGCTCTGGAGGAAGTCGACGGGGAACACGCCGATCCTGGCTCCCGGAGGCGATTAGATTGCTATCGGGGGAAAATGCCAGATTGTTAACATCGCTCTCATGGTCATCAAACTTTTGATCTCGTTCCAATCGCCCACCTGCCAAATGATGATGGAAGTGTTCTGCGAACCCGAGACCAAGTACCTCCCATCTGGAGAGAAGACCACATTTCCAATCCTTGCATGATGCCCGGAGAGGATTCTCTCCAACGATCCTTCCTGCACCTTCCAAATGGTGACGCTGTTTTGATGTGCAGCAGTTACGAATGGAGTCTCTTCGGATGATAAGGTCAAGCCATAAATCCGACCAGGATCTTCCTGAATGGCAACTTGCGGCTCAAGCTTATTAACACTCTCAAAGCCTATTCTGAGATCAGATAAAGATACCGGCTTGCGCAACGCTGTATTTTCAGGTCCTTCTGGAGGCGGGAATGTCTCAAGGGCTTCCTGTTTAAATGGCGTTAGCTCAACACCATGAGTTTCAGCAACAGTTATCTCTGAAGGAAAGGAACAGGTGGCACAAATCTGAATGAGAAATATCATTTGTAGCATGGAATGATGATGCGAACTTTTCACACATAACTGACCCCTGATCTCCCTGGCGTCATGGGCAGCTATCTTTGCTGCTTCGCGATAATCTCCTAAGGGAACTTGCTGCTCTCAAATCCTGGCTCGCTTTAAGTTTGTAATCATTTGATGTAAACTTCTGCCAAGGTGAACGCCCACTGGGCAATTGTGGGGAGGATAGCAGATGATTATAGCCGTGGAACTATATACCTTCTTGGATTACTGCAACAACAGCCCCTTGGAAAAAGAAGTATTGGAATGCGGTGCCGGTATAGGCCCATCTCTGGAACCCTTACTTGTACGCTTCTTTGACTATGGCTATGAAACGCATGGCATTGAGATCTCGGAGGATCGACTGTTGAATGTTGAGGAATATTGTGAGGAAAATGAACTGGATCTGGATATCCGCAAGGGGGACATGCGGCAAATTCCTTTTGAGGATGAGTCAATGAGCTTTGTCTTTACCTACAACACAATATTCCAGATGACCAAAGACGATATTGATATTGCCATGGGCGAGATCAAACGAGTTCTGAAATCCGAGGGCCTGTGCTTCGTCAATTTCTTATCCGTGGATAGCCAAACTTTCGGCATGGGAGATGAAATTGGAAAAGGCGAATACGTGGAGAAGCAAAATGGCAAGGATATTCTGCAATCGTATTTTGAAGACGATGAACCCGATCCATACTTTGCCGGTTTTGAGGTGTTGCATAAGGAAAAAAGGATCCGTGAATGGTTAATGAGCGGTGAGAGGAAGACTCGGGCATACATCGATTACATCGCCATGAAGAGGTAAAGTTAGAAAGCCGATGTATCATGACAACCGACTTGTAAATGGTTCATGGATGAGAAATTCTGGCCGACTATTGATGCGCTGATTGGAGCTTCAGAGATAATCATCGATCGGCCCAAGGGTTCCTCACACCCCCATCGTCCCTTGGTGATATACCCCTTGGATTACGGCTATTTTAAAGGCACACAATCTTATATGCGATTGAACCCTCTTGTCCATAATCCCCGCGGATCAAAAAACCCGCGGGAGGGTTTAATATCCGAATCGAAAGCAGTTCATGGGCTTTCCCGCTGCATATTGAAAGACTTCATTGCCAACGGGATAGCTTCACCGCTAAAAGTAGCGGAGGGAGCATTCGCAATAATCCTGGCAAGCAAATTTCCCCTCTCGCCCACGAAGGCTTCACTACCACAACAATCCACAAAGACAGCATGATCCGTCTCTATGATGATCCTGATGATAAGACGCCCCGGCGGGGCGTCTCTACATCACATTCCCTTAGTTTTTCATTCAATCTGACGATCTATACCGCCTAAGAAATACCTCTAGCTTTCCTCTGCTCCTTCATCCTCTTCATCTTCTTCTTCGAAATCCCATGGACCCCACCAAGGGACGCCATGCATCCACATCATCGGCCCCATTCCAAATCCGAAGGGACCCCTGCGGCGATGGCGGAAGCCATGCCACCTCCCATATCTTCGGAATCCATGCATAAACTTTTTCATCTTCTCCTTGTCCCCCTTAATCTCGATCCGGAAACCATCCTCCGTCTCGATCACTCGGAATTCATTGATGATCTTTTCCATCGGTTTATCTCCTTTATAACCAGAATTCTCTAAGACGTACAGCCAAATCCCCAACGCTCTTGAAGGCCATTTTCCCCTTTGAGGTTGTTATCTCAGTGCTTCCCATCATACTTTTACTCTTCACTTTTCTCCCGAGGACCATACAATTCTTCATACATCCGCTCGAAAAAATTCAACCTTCGACGCATCCGGCGCTTTGATAACGTGCGGTACTTACGAAAACGTTTCATCGCGCCTTCCTTAAGGGATGGGAAGGAACGATTCTTTATGGCTGGGCACCATGCTGGTATAGCCTCCTTATCATGCTTGACAACAAAGGTGTATCCATCCTCATCCTCTTCAGCTCGAAACTCAAAAAGCACCTTTTCACTCATCTATTGAATCCTCCTCTTCCAACTCAAGATCCGCACACACACGGCGCATGACGCTGATAGCCTCTCCTAATTGGGGACGAAAGACCTCTTTCAATCGGTTGAGTTCTTGTTGGCCCACCTGTGTGAGACGATAGGTGCGCCGGGTGCGCTTATCGGGATCCTCCCACGCACTCTCAACGAAACCCCGTTCTTCCATAGCTGTCAGTAACGGGTAAATTGCACCCGGATTCGATCCCCATCGACCATGTGTTCGATCTTCAATCTCGCGCATGATGTCATTCCCATAGCGAGGTTTTTCAGCCAGCAGATGCAGGACATAGAGTGACAGCAGCCGTCCACCTTTGCTCATCATCACTGCCACGAAGGGATTGAACAGTCTGGGAGGCCCCCATTTACCTGAAAACCATGGTCTGAAACGCCGACCACCAAAAACCCAGTGCTTCTCAGGGGGAACGCCCATAAATTCTGCAAAGTGTTTCCGCCACGCCCTTCGGTGATCGGCATTCCCTTCAGGGAACTCCTCCTCCAAGTCGTGCTCAACCTCGGACCACTTTGGCCAAAAATAGCCTCGTCGAATGTGCCTTCTCAATTTCTACCTCCCTATATTCGATAATATTGAATTCAATATAATCCTAAATAATATTATTCCATACAACCCTCTTTTGTCAAGACTGACCTTCTTGGAGGGTCTACACCCCAAAACGGTGTGATGTAACCGTGGATAAATCGAATGGCACGCATAAGGACGCCTCCAGGCCGGATAAGCGGAGAAGAGCTCAAGCAGTTAATAGATAACGAAATAGAAAGTAGAGCTTACCTGAAAAAAGGCTGCTCAGCTGATTGGAACCGGCATAGGGGATGCAGGCTTCGCCCATATCCCTCTCCCTTCTATCTTGAAGGGCTTCTTTTGGTAGACCCATGGTAGATAAACGTTATGATTGTGGAGCGTTTATAAGAATCCAATAACCAACCTCAGATCAAATCCTACCGATACATAGATCTTGTGTTAGGATAATACATTTCAACACCCAATCATCAATGACTCTGGACCTATAGGCCACAGGGAGGCCAGATGCGTTACATCATTTACGGAGCTGGGGCGGTTGGAAGTGTTATCGGGGGCAGACTCTATCGCGCAAGTCTTGATGTCATCCTCATCTGTCGAGGTGCACACTTGCAGGCTGTTCAAGCTAAAGGCCTGACTATGAAAATCCCCGGTGAGACTTTTGAACTTCCGATACCGACGGTTGGTCATCCTTCAGAAATCAGCTTCTCCACAGGAGATATTATTCTTTTCACGATGAAATCC
>Ga0154793_1050_pt3 | contig 10702 bp, 9 predicted proteins | sample Rifle2008BG16ft_FD_105801 | JGI IMG/M metagenome (GOLD analysis project Ga0154793, IMG submission 105801) | Chloroflexi bacterium RBG_16_48_8 | reverse complement strand
ACCATCCGTAAGTTCGCCAAGAGCCCTATCACTATCGAGCAATTGATTGAATACGGCACGATCACACCTGAAACAGTTGAATTTCTTAAAGCGTGTGTGATTGCCAGAATCAATATGGTCATTTCAGGTGGTACAGGTTCAGGAAAAACCACCCTTCTCAATGTGCTCTCCCAATTCATCCCTCCAGATGAGAGGATTATTACGATCGAAAATGCTGCAGAACTACAGCTCCGACAGGAACATGTTGTCACCCTGGAATCTCGTCCGCCCAATATCGAAGGGCGTGGTGAGGTAACGATCCAAAACCTTGTTGTCAACTCCCTTCGTATGCGTCCTGATCGCATCATCGTAGGCGAGATCCGCGCCGAAGAATCATTGGACATGCTTCAGGCCATGAACACTGGCCATGAGGGATCCATGACAACGGCTCACTCCAACAGTCCTAGAGATACTTTAGCCCGTATCGAAACCATGACTTTGATGGCGGGTATGGATCTGCCTATTCGAGCAATTCGAGAGCAGATCTCCTCCGCCCTGGAATTGGTTTGCCACCTCGAGCGTTTACGCGATGGTACCCGTAAAGTTACACAGGTCTCCGAAATCCAGGGGATGGAAGGGGATGTCATTACCATGGCGGATATTTTCATCTTTGAACAAACGGGTCTTGAAGATGGGAGGGTGATAGGCAGGCTTCGTCCAACTGGATTACGTCCAAAATTCATGGATAAAATTGAAACTTCGGGCATTCATCTTCCAGCCTCGATCTTCGGTGTTGGAGAAAGATTACGGTATTAGAAATGAGAGATCCAAATATCCTTATTCTAATTACAGCTGGTGTGGGGTTTCTCCTCCTCTTGGCCGGTGTGATTGTCAGCCGGACAAGCCATTCCGTTGTTGAAGAGCGCCTGGGTCGATATTCGGAACCAGGAGGCTATCTCGGACAGACGGCTATTGCAGGAGGAGAAAAGGCAGAACGTGCAAGTCCGGTAGCTGACTTTCTTGACCGGGTTGGGGAAGGCTCAAACCTTTTTGACAATATCGCCATAAATCTTGCGCAAGCGGATTTAAAATTCCGCGCATCAGAATTCCTGATGCTGATTGTCCTTTCAGCTGTGGTTATGACCTTCGTGGGTTTCATAATCTCCAATTCCCTGCCCTTTGCAATCCTGGTTGGTATCTTCGGTGCTTTTTTTCCACAAATCTATGTCGCCCGTTCGAAAACCAGCCGCTTAAAAGCCTTTAACAATCAACTGGGGGATATGCTTAACCTGATAGTGAATGGTCTCAGGGCTGGTTACTCGACGATGCAGGCGATGGAAGCAGTAAGTAAGGAGCTGCCTGCTCCCATCTCAGTCGAATTTCGCCGGGTTATTCAAGAGATGCAATTGGGAATTTCGATGGAAGACTCATTGGATCATCTCGTTCGTCGTATTACCAGCGATGATCTTGATTTGGTAATCACTGCCATCAATGTTCAGCGAGAAGTAGGTGGTAATCTTGCTGAAATCCTGGATGTGATCTCCTATACGATTCGTGAACGTGTTCGCATTCAAGGCGAAATCTCAGCCTTGACAGCTCAGGGACGAGCGACTGCGTGGGTGATCTCGGCATTGCCCATTGTTTTGGTCTTGCTTCTGTTCCTCATCAATCGACCTTATATCATGCAGTTCTTCAATCCAGAGACAAGGGGTTGTGGTATTCCCATCATTGTACTGGCTGGGATCATGGTGATAACGGGTTTTGTTGTGGTACAGAAGATTGTCAAGATCGATATTTAGGATGGCCTGGTGGAGAATTTACATCTGGGAAACTTAGGGATGTTTAAAGCTAGGCATTCAGGAGTAAGAAAATGGGTCCATCATTAATCATTTTGGGTGGGGGCGTGTTGTTCCTGTTTGTGGTGGTATTGGTGATTGTTGGTATCCGAATGCCACAGGCAAAGGATCCCATTCAAGAGCGTTTGGCTGAATTCAGTATGCGGGATGTACCGATGACCCTGGAAGAGATTGAGATGTCATTGGGATTCCATGAACGCATTATTCTCCCGTTCTTCAATAAGATCGGTAAATTTGCGATGCGGTTCACACCCCAAGCCACTTTAGAGAGCACACGCGCCCGATTGGAAATGGCGGGGAATCCCTTGCAGATGGATCCCGCTTTCTTTCTTTCACTTCGTTTTATCAATGCTGTCATGTTTGGCGGATCGCTTCTAATGATCTATATCGTGGGCGATCGTGATATGCTTCAAGGGTTAGCTGTGACAGCCATGTTTACGGTCATTGGTTTCATCTTCCCACACCTCTGGCTCTCTGGAAGAATCAAGGCCAGACAGAAAGCCATCTTTCGAGCAATGCCGGATGCGTTGGATCTGTTGACGATTTGTGTCGAAGCTGGCCTGGGTTTCGATTCAGCCATGTCCAGGGTTCATGAGAAGTGGGAGGATGACCTGGGCTTGGAATTGGGTCGAGTACTTCAAGAAATTAGATTAGGAAAATTGCGCCGGGATGCACTTCGAGATTTGGCAGACCGGTTAGGCGTTCCGGAGATAACCAGTTTTGTTGCAGCGGTGATCCAATCGGAGCAACTTGGTGTCAGTATGGCGAAAGTCCTCCGAATTCAATCAGATCAAATGCGAGTTCGTCGGCGACAAATGGCGGAAGAAGAGGCACATCGAGCTCCTATTAAAATGGTTTTCCCCATCGGACTTCTCATCTTCCCATCCATTTTACTGATCCTGTTAGGTCCGGCTGCAATGATGCTGCTTTCATCGCCTTTGGGCGCACTACTCCGCTAATTCGAATTTATCCAGTTTTATTTCTCGATGGGGGAAAAATCGTGATCCGGCAGCCAGGCGCAGCTTTGAGTGCAACTGCCCATCATTGGACTCGAGCAATATTAAACCTTATCTTTCCGCCTACCTGTGTCGGTTGCAGAGAACCTGGTGTGGAATGGTGTGATCGCTGTAATCAAGCTCTGCGGCGTCTCTCCAAATCAGCATGCAACTATTGTGGATCCCCTCTCCCTCATCATCAAAAAGAATGTACTCAATGCGTGGAATTCCCGGATATTCTGAGGATAAGGTCATATGCCTACTATGAAGGTTCTCTCATCAAAGCTATTTTGCACTTAAAATATCGACCGAACAGGCGACTTGCTGAGATCATGGGGAGTTGGCTGGCTGAGCTTGCAATTCAGGAGGGGATGGAAGCAGAAAGGGTTATCGCAGTCCCGCTCGGTAGAAAGAGATTAAATCAACGAGGGTATAATCAAGTAGATTTAATTGCAGATGGGATGGCAAAGAAGTTAGGGATTGTGAGAGAGAAAAAAGCTCTAAAAAGAATACGAGAAACCCAATCTCAAGTTGGGCTGGATCCGGTTACACGCCGTTTAAATGTCCATAACGCTTTTCAGGCCAATCAGCAGGGATTAAAGGACCAATGTGTGTTCCTTGTGGATGATTTATTTACTACAGGAGCAACGTTGCTTGCTTGTACGAGTGCTTTGCAGGAGGTTGGAGTTAGGAAAGTTTATGGTCTTACTGTAGCTCGTGCCTAGTAGAGTACAAATCAAACCTTATGGGAATGAGGAGATAGAATGGCAGTCAATGTTGTAATCAATGTTCGCAACCTTGAATTAAACGATCGATTAAAGGACTACGTAACCAATAAAGTGGCAAAATTAGATAAATACTTGGATGTTCTGGAAGAAGCGAAAGTGGATTTGAACTATGCAAAGAGCTCGCGAAGTGCAAGCGATCGACAGGTAGCCCAGCTTACTGTCCGCGGCAAAGGTATTGTGCTTAGGGCGGAAGAACGAACCGATGACATTTTTACATCTGTAGATGCAGTCTTGGATAAAATATACCGGCAAATTGAACGTTACAAAGGGAGACGATGGCGAAGCCGGGGGGATGGACGGTCTGCGGCGGATTTTGCTTCTGAGTTTGTTCCCCAAGGTGCTGAAGCGGATGAACTATCAGAAAAAATTGTCAGAAGAAAACAACTTCCCCTATTGCCCATGGATGAACAAGAAGCAGTGGAGCAAATGAGCTTGCTCGGTCATGAAGACTTCTTTGTGTTTCTAAATGTGGATACGAATGCAGTCAATGTGCTTTATCGCAGACTGGATGGTTCTTTGGGATTAATTGAAACCGAAATAGGATAGCCACGAGCTTTTCGTTTCCGGCGGTGTCAAACACCGCCGGTTGTAAAAAATATTTCCCAGCAGTGTCTGAAACATTTCCTGTACTGATCATGATGCCTCCTCATGGTCCTTCCCCTGCTGAAAGGTGGGTTGCGAAGGGTATTCTGGCTGCTGGTTTAGATCTAATCGAACGTATCCATGATCTTGATTTAGGTCTTACTGTTTATGTACTGGCAGCTGAGGAACAAGATCGTGTATTGGCCGAGGAGTATGGTGCCATTGTCCTCGAAGACTCTCAGGAGCCATTTCACTTTGGGAAAGCTTTGACGGATTTCATCCTGGAGTGGGATGTGGAGAGGCTGGCTTATTTTGGGTCTGGGAGCGCGCCTTTAATATCGAATGAAATTCTACAAGGAGCGTTTTTGGATGTATTACAGGCAAAAGATCCATATGCAGTGGTGAATAACCTGCATTCCACAGATTGGGCGATCCTTACCAATGCAAAATACCTCGAAGGAATCTCCGATCGGTTGCCTTCGGATAATCCAATAGGTTGGGTTCTATCGAATGAATGTAATTTTAATGTTGAAGCTCTTCCGATTTCAGCCGCGACCAGAGCGGATATTGATACCCCGAATGATCTCATCATGATGCGGGGGCATCCTGCGATAGGTCTCAACCTTCACGAGTTTTACTTGAAGCATCCCATCAGCGGTTTCGATCGAATTAGAGCCACTCAAACCATATTATCAACACCTGCCAGCCATCTCACGCTGATCGGAAGAGCCTCTTCGCACCTTTGGCATGAGCTTGAAAAGCGGACACAAATTTGGATACGTATGTTTGTGGAGGAGAGGGGTATGGTGGCCAGTGGGCGGATGGGGAGAGGTGAAGTTAAGTCCCTCATCGCTGAAATCGTGGATGAGTGGGGACCAAGTGAATTTATCCGCTATCTTGGAACTATTTCAGACGCTGTTTTATGGGATACGCGCGTTTGGATGGCACATCATGGGGGCTGGCCGTCGAAAGCAGATCGCTTTGCTGCGGATTTGGGTTGTGCGGATGACATCGTTGAACCAGCCCTAAAAGAGTTAACGCAGGCCATTAATCTAGCGACGATACCCATAATTACAGGTGGTCATGGGGTTGTGGCTGGTGGTTTATACGCGCTGTTAGAAACCATTTCTCTTGAATGAGATCACCATCCAGCAAGGTATTGGCGCCATAAGTCATGATAGTTCAAATAAGAACCAAATAAATAGAATGCAGTAGCTTGCGGCTCACGAGGTGTATTGATCAGGCTCATCTTTGCTTCGTGCAGCGTTCTCCCACCTTTTTTCCGGTTGCATTCAGGGCAGGCTGTTACAAGGTTCGACCAACTGTGTTCCCCTCCGCGATAACGAGGGATGATATGGTCTATGGTTAATCCCTTGGCTTTCATCCCGCAGTATTGGCAAGTGTAATGATCTCGCCGGAAAATCTCATGCTTTGTGAGTTTTACTCTAGGTCTTGGGCGTTTAACCATGTAACCCAAACGTATTACGGATGGTTTGGGTATGGAGAGTCGAACTGTCCGAATCAACCCTCGTCCGTTATGCAGCATTTCAGCCTTGCCCGTGACCAGTAGACCCAGGGCTCGCCTGGTTGTGCAAACATGGAGAGGTTCATAGTTTGCATTGAGGAGTAGGACAGGATCATCCATCTTTTGTTCCCGGTTTCGGAGCATTATATCACCATACTGACAGATCGCAATTTGCCCCACATGCATACTTGGTAAGAAGTGGGTCTTTCATGACAAATGCCTTCGATTTGGCGATGGCATCATGAATTGTCAAATGTGGGTGGAAAGGTAAAGCGAAGTGCCGGATGGTTGCTTATCCATCCGACACTTATGTTGGGGAGATACCTTTCGATTCTTCTACAGACTGGGGATTACACAAACCTCTCGCGTAAGGTGGAGCTTACATAATCCATTGTAGCCACAACAACGGCGATGGCGACATCTGAGCGCTGGCAGCCCTGTAGGCCAGCAGGTTGATGTTCTGCTGCAGGAGGAAGCCAATTCCACCGCCACCTGCAAAGCCGATGATGGTGGACATGCGCACGTTGATATCCCAGCGATACATGGTAAAGGAGATATAGGGAGGGATAATTTGCGGGACCACCGCGTACATAATGGTTTGTAAGCGGTTGGCACCCGTAGCCGTGATCGCCTCCAGCGGACCAGGTAAAATACTCTCAACTTGTTCAGAATATAGTTTTGCCAAGGCGGCGATGGTGTGGAGGGATAGAGCTAAAGCCCCCGCAAAAGGTCCAATGCCGACCCAGGCTACAAAAACGATGACCATCACCAAAGGTTCAACGGATCGGATGGCATTGAGGATCGTACGCATGATGAAATAAACCGTGATGCCAATGGGAAGAGGGTCCTTTGCTGTAGACATTAATGCCAGTATCAGGCCGATTAAGGCTCCCATTCCTGCCGGCCAATAATAAATAGCAGCTGGATTATCAATTTGATAAAACCAATTAATTACGGCTCCAATGAGAGCGAATAACAATGCTCCTGCGGCAGCAGCTGAAATGAGATTAATAATCTTGACAGTGTTTCCAGCAAGTCGATCGCTGATGTTCTGTCCGAATGTGCTGGTAATTGATCCCAGTGCGCCTCCACCGATGAGAGCTACGATAAGGGGGGTGATGATTTGAATGACATCTCCCAATTGTGAGACGAAATTCCCTAAGAAGCCAAAAGGTCCGAGTGGATCAATTAAAACTTGCCCTAGTTTAAACGCGAGGAGCGCGGCCTGCTGGAGCATGAGGATCATGATGACTACAGAAAGGGCAAGCGTAATCATTCGAGCAGCCTGCAAAGTTTTCTTTGGAACTCCTAACTCTTCTTGCGGTAATGCCCAGCGAATAAGCATATAAGCTAAGATCGGGGCGACGATAACTGTAGCGATCGTCCCAATAAGATGTGAAGCAATAGGCGAGCTCCATTCACTGATTAATCGATTTGCCCAATAACCAAAGAAGATGCCCAATGGCCATCCAATAATGGTGAATGCAATACTCGTTAGGGAACTCTTCACTTCGGTCATTAAGTTCCGAGCAGCCAGGAAACTGACGGGGATCGCAAGAGCCGTTCCAATGGTGGTTGCCAGGAGAGCCAGGAATATTGTTTCAATGATTTTATCCCAGGTGGCCTTGGCAGTCTCTGTAAACTTCGGTGCACCTACATTGACGCGTGCCGTAGCACGGATCGTTTGAGCCTCCGCGACAGGCTGTCGGGTAGGTAAGCGTATATCGAGTTGAAAATGGCCTTCACTATCAGCTTCAAAATTTCCCAATTGCAGTTTGACATCACTGGCTGTGATAAAGTTTATAGGTCCTTTAGATCCAGGTTCAAAATTAAAACCCTCCAGGAAGATTGTTTCCTTCGAGTCGCCGCAGGAAACGCTTGATGTAAGATAAGGCCTGCTTTTATCAGGCTTCTGGATCACCACTTCTACTTCAGGACAGGGCAGAAAGAAAGGAAGATACACATCCGTTTCTTCCTGTTCATATTCGATGATGTCAGGGTGTGCCAAGGCTCTGAGGATTCGAGCAAGAACAATGAGGCGGTCTTCTGATCGAGTCTCTTTGAAATTAACTTTGGTGACCCGGAAACCATACGCATAAACCACAAGAATAACGATGACCGCAACTCCAATGCCAATGGATTTGAGAAGAGTTCTTGGTGCTTTCACATTGACCTCCCTCAACCGATTCGCTCGGCTTCTTTGCCGTAGATCTCTTTAAATTTCACATCATCGATATCTTTGGGTGATCCATCAAACATGAGCTTCCCCTCATTGAGTGCAATAGCTCGGTCCGCGTAACGGTGCACCAGATCCAAGAAATGTAAACTACAGATCACCATGACACCTTCTTCACTATTGATCTTTTCAAGGTACTGCATGATGGAATGCGCCAAAACAGGATCAAGGCTAGCCACAGGTTCATCCGCCAGGATTATCTCGGGATCCTGCATCATGGCACGAGCGATCCCCACTCTCTGCTGCTGACCTCCGCTCAATTCATCTGCGCGTTTATAGGCCTGATTGGCTATTCCAACGCGATCCATTTCTTTCAAGGCCATTTTGAGATCTTCTTGAGGGAAGCGGTTGAATAGACTCATCACTGGATTGACATATCCCAAACGTCCTGCAAGGACATTTGTGATCACTTTTGAGCGAGACACCAAGTTAAATTGTTGAAAGACCATTCCAATCTTGCGTCGGATGTGTCGCATTTCATCCTGGCTCGCTTTCGTAAGATCCACGCCATTCCAAAGGATTTGTCCTTCAGTTGGCTCGACGAGGCGATTGATACAGCGCAGCAATGTGGATTTTCCTGAGCCACTCAGGCCAATGACAGCCAGGAACTCCCATTTTTCGACATTAAAGCTGACTTTATCAAGCGCCTTTACACCACCTTCATAGATCTTTGTAAGATTTTTTATTTCTAACATGAGGATTCTCTAACCTCCCTTATGTAAGGAATAATCAGGGAAGATAAGGATGCTACATAGAGGTATTCGATTTATTCCCTAAGGTGGGATGATAAAACCAACCTTCCTAAGGTCGTAAATGTGCAGTGAAGATCATCCTTTTATTGGTTTGGGGTATCTGTGGAAGAACCCTTCTACCCTGATAGATCAGCCCTTATGAAACTGGTTACCAACAGGCAGATTCGGATCATCACTGAGATTAGATCTATTTAATCAGAATGGTTAAATATGAAATGTTAATGATGCCATTTTAATTTGGCCCCGGGCATTATCTGTGCTCGGGGCCAAATTTATGTTAAATGCGAGAGATTATCCGCCGATATTCTCCAGGGTGATCCCCTGGGCTTCCATCAGCAAGCGGATGCCGTCGAAGTTCTCATCGAGAACAGGGGCAGCACCCGTCCAATCATAGAATTTTTCGTTACAGAGTGTCTCTGCACAAGCTTCTGTTCCAACATAGGCAACGATAGCGTCCATGATGGTCTGCTTGAGGTCATCCGGGAAATCCGGTGAGAAAGACATGGTGTCGTTGGGAATTTCCGGAGAGAGCGCCAAGATGCGGACCTTCTGTACAACGTCCGGAGCCTCTCCACTGATGGCAGCGCGGGCATCCAGGACACGGTATTCACCGCAGTACAGCTTTTCCTCTTCGTTAACAGCGCATTCTGGTATAAATTCATCTGGGATATCCGGATCCATCGTTTCGGGATCCCATGTTCCCATGCCCTCAGGCAGCAACGGAGCGCTAAAGTAGCTGGTCCCGACATCAGCTTCACCGTTGTAGATCGCTTTCACAACCTGTGGGTGTCCACCGGCTTCGACGGTATCGCCAACAGTAATACCAAGGTTGTCGAAGATAACCGAAGGATAGAGATAACCGGAAGTTGAGCCTGCATCCGGGTAAGCCCAGGTCGCGCCTTCCAGATCCTCCAAGGTCTCATAAGCGCTGTCTCGAGCGACAATGAATTGGGTCCAATACACGTTCCATCCATAGCGCACGGATGCCAGACCTGGCACGACACCACATAGTTGATTAGCCAGGGCATATCCCATGGCGGGGATAAAGCCAATGGTATCAGTGGGTGAAGCGCACATCTCTTCGATGGTGGCTGCGTAAGATGTAGGGACGCTCACCTCGAAGTACAGACCAGTGGCTTCATTTAGCGCCTGCTCAATCAGTTCCCCACTCGAGATCATGAAGTCCACGTCCACGGAGGGGACAAAGAGGACTTTAATGGGAGCATCCATGCTTCCCAGTTCTGGTGGAGCTTCTGTTGGTGGTACTTCCGTTGGTTCTGGAGCCTTGGTTGGCGGAACTTCGGTAGGTTTAGGTGCTTCGGTTGGTTCTGCTGGAACTTCTGTTTCTGTCTTGCATGCGGTCAAGATCATAGCAAAAACTACGATCAAGCTCAGTACTAGGAACAAGCGGTTTCTGCGCATTGTTCTTCTTCCTCCTCTTTAATGAGCTATTCGTTGAAAGTTTGTGGATAGGATGTTACAGATCAATAGGCGTTTGAATAAGCGTGTCACCTCCTCTCGAGTTAATTCGATAATATGACCTTTTGATCATAACCCGATTTAATAGTAGATGCAAGAAACGAATTTCCTGAATTATAACGGGTGTATTCCATTTTGTGGTGCAATACTTTTTTGGTGTTGAGTTATAGGGTGACATAGGGTAACAACGCTACCCCACACCTCCCGGCTCTTCGCTTGGGAGAAGTTATGCAGCATTTCTTGGAATACACCCCTTATAACTTGTATCTTTGATTATCGATGATTAAAATCCTGCAATGAAAAACACTCAATACCAGAACGCTCTCAATTACCTCTACAGCTTTGTTGATTACAGTGTTGAACGAAGCTATCGATATTCACCCGATGTCTTTGATCTACGACGTGTGGAGGATCTGTTAGCCCGATTGGGAGACCCTCACAAGCAATTTCAAAGTGTTCACATTGCCGGAACAAAAGGGAAAGGCTCTGTATCCGCAATGGTCGAATCCT
>Ga0154793_1175_pt7 | contig 10745 bp, 12 predicted proteins | sample Rifle2008BG16ft_FD_105801 | JGI IMG/M metagenome (GOLD analysis project Ga0154793, IMG submission 105801) | Chloroflexi bacterium RBG_16_48_8 | reverse complement strand
TCCTCGAAGCGAACCCGGCCTTTGACGGGAGGTAACACAGCGGCATCCAGCTTGTCAGCCACATCACTCTTGGCATCCAGGATCTCAAATATCCGTGTTGCTGAAGCCGAAGCCTGACCAAATTGTGTGATGATCATGCCAAACATGGCCACGGGGAAGAAGAGGTACATCAGGTACAGGCTGAACTCCTGCCACTCACCCAGGGTGAGGGTGCCCTGGATAATCTGCTGGCCACCGGCATAGAGCACGCTGGCTTGGCCTAGGTTGGCAATCAGGAAGACCAGTGGGAAGAGAAAGACGAACATGCGAGCGATGACGAGCTGCTGGCTCATCAAATTGTCAGCGGCTGCCCGGAACTTGGTTTGCTCACTCTTCTCGCGGGTGAAAGCCTTAACGACCTTGATACCAGCCAGATTCTCTTGAAGGATGGTGTTAAGGGCGGAAAGTTTCTGTTGCACTTTGTTAAAGAGGGGCCTGCTGATGGTGCCAAAGAACATAAATAAGATGAGGGCCACTGGTAGGATCCAGAGTGTGACCAGCGCCAACTTGGCGTTGGTGGCGAACAGAATGACCAGCGTGCTGGATAAAAGGACAACAGCGCTGACCAATTGCAGCAAACCTTGTCCTATGAAAAGCCGTACCTTCTCGACGTCATCCGTAGCGCGGATCATCAATTGTCCGGTCTGGTTGCGATCGTGGTAGGAGAAGGACAGGCGTTGGATCTTGGCATAGAGGTCGTTTCGCATGTCATAGGCGATGGACTGGGAATTCTTCTCTGCCCAGTAAGCCTGGAGGAAAGCGAAAATGCCGCGGAGGGCGGCGAAGATCACAATGATGATCCCAGCCTGGACGATTGCCTGAGGGGCATGGATCTGATCGAGGCTCAGCTGTGTTTTCAGTTGATCCAGGGTCCAATCAGCAGGGTATTTCAAGACCTCCAGGATACGCGGTAGGGCTTGGGAGATGAAGGTGCCGGGGATCTGATCCAGGGCTTCAAGCACTTTCGTGGCGATGAAGCCCGTGGTTACCGAATCGATGATGTTGCTCACCATTTTCGGCACCATCAACATCGACAGCGTAGCTACCAGTAGAAAGACATAGGGTAGGGCGGCCTGGCCGCGATATCGCCATAGGTATCGCGTTGCTCGGGTCATACTACCTGGCGCCATGGGAGGTCTAAAAGGTCGTTTCGGTCTCAAGTTCATCATCCTCTTAAAGGTTTAGTCTTCTGTGTTATGTGCTGCCCGGGTCAACAGTGTTAACGCATCAATGATCGTTTCCTGTTGATCCGGAGTCAGGGTATCGGTTAATCCCTCCATCCACTGGCGGCGGGAGTCGAATACCTTCTCAATCAAGGTGCGGCCTTGGTCGGTGAGCTCCAGTTGCTTTACGCGACGATCTTGTGGGTCTTCTCTGCGACCTAGCAGGCCCATCTGAACCAATCGATCCACAGCCTGACTTGTGGCGGCGTTGCTTATGCCAAGATGACCACTGATCTCCGAGAGCCCGCATTCTCCCTTATGATAGAGGCGCATCATTGTGTTCAATTGGGATACGGACAAGCCTGATTCATCCATGAAGTGCTTGAAGTCGCGCGCTGAACGGTGCATGAAAACCTGCGCCCAATCTCGTAGAACCTCCGAAAATCGTTCAGTAGACGGCATAGTTAACTCTCCTGAATAGTTAAGCGCGCTTATATATAATCGGAACTGTTCCGTGCGTCAAGGGTTCAGTTTTATGTCCTTATCGTCATTCTGAAGGGTGATGAGCCAAGCAGAAGGACTGTCTTTTCTACCGACACAGGTGCTGTTCCCATAGGAGGTGCCATTTTGATGTTGGAATACTTTGCTCCCGATAAAAACGACCGTGATAGAATACCTGTCGTGGCCAGGTTATCCAAGTTGATGAGTTCATTCAGAATGTTAAACACCGTCTCTCACTTGTAGCATGCAAGATTCCTATGACGCCCTGTGTGCCTCCTCTCTCTATGGCATAGGTTGGCATTCCACCTTCAATGAAGTGAAGGCCTTTGCCCAACGCTCAATTGTCCTGAGGAAAGGACACTATCGTGGTGGCTTTAAAAAGGCCCTCGGGATGGAGGGCCTTTTGACCAAGGCCACATTTTTTGCTTTCCCGATGATTTCTTATCTAACGGTAAAATGGGGTGTATTTCATATGATGCTGAAGATTGCCTATGGTGTTGAGATAGAGGGTGGTGTGGGACGTCGCTGCCCCACACCACCACTTGCCTTAGGAGGGCATGATGCAACATTTCCTGAAGCGCACCTGTAAAATGGAGCGACAGCGAAGAATAAAAACGATAGCATGTTCCCACTACACAAATGAAATCCGTCTATTTGGGAAGCATTCCCAGAGCTTGTTATGGGAGTTAAAGCTTGTGTGTGTTGAGAATAGAAGAAGGGTCTATACTGGAGACGGAGAGAAGATTCCTCGAGGAGGCACCTGAGATGCCCGGATTACACCTTCGAGAATTGTTAATCGGATCTCCCCTTCCCACCGATCGTTTGGAATCAGAGCGCCTGGATACCGTACGTGCATTGGCCGTACTTTCGCCGGATGCCCTTTCTTCCATTGCGTACGCCAACCAGGAGATCTTCCTCGGATTGGCCGTAGCGGGCTGGGTTGGGCTGTCTAACTCTTTTCCCATTGCGCTGGCCATCGTGGTCCTGCTGGGGATCCTGGCGCTTTCCTATTCGCAGACAATCCAGGCCTACCCAAGGGGGGGCGGATCCTATACCGTGGCGAAGGAGAACCTCGGGACTTCTATGGGTTTGGTAGCGGCAGCCGCCCTTTTAGTGGATTACATCCTGGTGGCTGCTGTGAGCCTGACAGCGGGTGTGGCGGCGATGACCTCTGCTTTTCCAGAGCTGTGGCCTTACCGCGTTGGTCTTTCTCTTTTGCTATTGACAATCATCACACTGGCAAACCTGCGCGGGCTTCGGGAATCGGGAACCTTGATTTCCTTGCCGGTTTATTTATTCATCTTGACCTACATCGGCATGTTCATGATCGCCTTGATCCGTACCGCTCTCGGGGATTTGGACCCTCTTCCAGCAGATAGCTTCCCCGTCGAACAAGCCGTACCAGTCACCCTCTTTCTCGTCTTGCACACCTTCGCTTCTGGCTGCACGGCGTTGACGGGTGTGGAAGCCATCAGCAACGGGGTGCAAATTTTCAAGCCTCCGGAGGCCAAGCATGCCAAGCAGGCCATGCGCGCCGTGGCGGTTCTGATGCTTGTGCTCTTTTTAGGGACGGTTGGTCTTACACAGTATTTCAATGTCCTCCCCTCAGGGGAGGAGACCATCCTTTCGGCATTGGCACGGCATGTTTTCGGCAAAGGGTTGATGTATTATCTTGTGCAGACCTCGACGTTATTGATCTTGTTCGTGGCGGCCAACACCAGCTTCGCAGGTTTTCCCCGGGTGACCTCCATTTTGGCGGAGGATACCTATCTACCTCGCCAGCTCTCTTTACTTGGGGATCGGCTGGTTTATAGCAATGGCATGCTGCTGCTTGCCACACTTACCGGACTGCTCATCGTGCTCTTCAAGGGGGATACGCATGCCCTCATCCCGCTTTTCGCGGTGGGTGTCTTCATGGCATTTACACTCTCGCAAGCGGGAATGGTTGTGCACTGGTATCGCCTGAAAGGGAAAAGGTGGCTGCAGAAGGCATTAATCAACGGATTGGGTGCCCTGACCACGATGTTCACCTTCTGGGTTATTGCGGTCAGTAAGTTCCTTGACGGGGCATGGATCGTAACGCTGCTCATCCCTCTTATTATTATGGGATTTCGAGCTGTCCATCGGCATTACCAGGAGATCTCTGGGGAGCTATCGGTAAAGGGCTTTCCTATGACCCTGAAACCCCTTCCGCACCCACGCATTGTGATTCCTATTGCAGGCGTCCATCGAGGTGTGATTTTTGCATTGCGGTATGCATTATCCATATCACAAAAGGTGACAGCTGTGTATGTTGAGATCGATCCATCCCGCTCTGAGAAAGTTAGAAGTCTTTGGGAGCGATGGGGGATGGGGGTCCCTCTCGAGATTGTCCCCTCACCCTATCGCTCTGTGATCGGTCCTTTTGTGGATTACTTAGACAGGTTGGATCAAGAGGCCAATGACGGTCAACTTGCCAGCGTGATCTTGCCGGAATTCATGCCGGCCAAGTGGTGGGAGTATTTGCTGCACAATCAAACCGCCTGGCTGATCAAGTTGGCCTTATTGTACCGACGACGCAAGCAGGGAACGATCCGGGCGATCATCGACATCCCCTTTCACTTGAGACATTAGCTTTAATGTCCATATTGGGTCAATTATCTCTATTTATGTGCCAGGTATCGTCTCATCCACTTCCAGGCGCTTGTTTGTAGATGGGTGGTTAGAAGGTATGGCATAGCATTTTTAAGCCACTTGGTGCGTGGACAAAAGGGGAGTAAGATTTCCCCGTTCTTCTTCTGGGAAAAGAGGTATTCGCCTCCTGTAGCAAGCCGTCCTGGACGGATGACTGGGCTCTTACCCAACGGAAGACCAGCACGGAGATCCGGATGGCAGATAGGGTCCGGGTTTAGCATAGGCCATGGGGGAAACCGTCCTGTATCTTTATCCTTGCTTTTTTTAATGTAGATAGGAGGACCGATGATCAGTGCCCTTTACCGATCTCGAGATGGGACTTTATACAAAGACTTCAATGCCATTCAACTGTCGGAAGCGATCCAAGACGAGCAAGGATTGCTATGGCTGGATATGGTTAATGAGCCCAAGGAGGTCTGTATCCCCATTCTGAGAGACGACTTCGGTTTTCACCCACTGGCCATCGACGATGCGTTGGAGGAATCCCATGTCCCTAAAGTGGACGACTGGGGGAGGTATTTATACCTGGTTCTGCACGCAGTGGATTTTGATTCAGAGAAAGAAGAGCCGTTGTCAACCCATGAATTAGACCTGTTCCTGGGCGAGAACTATCTGGTTACCTACCGAATTCAAAGTATGCCCGGACTGGAGAGAGTTTGGGAGTCCTGCCAAAGGGATGAGCGATTAATGCAAAAGAGTGCCGCGAATCTGCTCTACCGGATTGCGGACGAGATGGTGGCCAATACCATGCCGGTGGTGGATGAGATCGACGAGACGGTTGACCAGATTGAGGACATCCTGTTCGATCGTCCCGAGCCCCAATTGCTGGAGCGCATTTTCACACTTAAACGATCACTTCTCCATCTACGGCGAATCATCTCGCCTCAGCGCGAGGTGCTCAACAAGCTGGCGCGCGGGGATTTCAGGATTATTGCTGAAGACGATAAAGTCTTCTTCCGCGATGTATACGACCACCTTGTCCGGCTGTATGACATTGCGGAGGGACTGCGGGATCTGGCAGGCGGTGCCTTGGAGACGTATCTCTCTGTGGTCAGCAACCGCATGAACGAGGTGATGAAGATCCTGGCGGTGATCACGACCTTGTTCATGCCCATCTCCTTCCTCTCCGGCTTCTTTGGGATGAACTTCTTTCAGCCGGTTACGCCATTGTCAGCCTGGACGGAGAGGTTAACCTTCTTTGTGGTGGTGGCTGTCATGGTGATTGTTCCTGTTGGGATGTACTTGTGGATGCGAAGTCGAAGGTGGATGTGAAAAAGCGCAGAGGCAGCGGTAATAGGGTTGTCCATGACAAATTTATGGGAGACTGGTCGCTTTCAATCCCCCGGTTAGGTGAAGTTTCCAGTGTGCAAACTTTATTTTGACCGGATGTCCAAAATCGTAGCTCCTATTCACTGACCCGTTTGGAGCCAAAGCGATGCTCCACAACAGGGTGATACCTGGATGAGATGCATCCCGGGAGCCAAGTACTGCCCGAAGGGCACCTGAAATGTATGTTCACCACCCGGTTCGATTGCTGCCTCCAGGTTGGCGATTGAAACTTAGAGAGTCTCCTGCCTGTTGTTTACGACTTTCACCATCTGGTCGGGAGTGATGATATCGCAACGCGGATCTGAGATGTCGGGATAGATTGTGATCACCACCAACTCGCCTTCGGAACTCCCATAGATTCCCGCAGCTGGCTCTTGCGAGACCGGCGCCGCCAAGATGGGTGTCTGGCCAGGGGGGATCTTCGTTTGTACATCCGTTTCTTGAGGTGCAGTGGAACTTGCAGGGGGGGAGGGCTGGTCGCTGCCCTCGATCGGACGGCAGGCAGCCAGCCAGGAGATAGGCGTAGAGAGCTATTGACACGCATAACACCTTAATGGAATTCTTCATACGCTTATGAATGCTCCCGTTGATCGTAATGGCTGCATGCCTATCGCCTTGGATTGTATGGCGGCTGCCTGACACTTTGTCAGCAGGACGGCAAATGCAACAAGGCCCCACACCGCACGCTGCGAGTACGGAAGGTGGCCTTTCATGGAATGCACTCTTTCTCTGCAAATATATTTTCCTTTGCGTCCGTTTGGAGTATTCTTAAGGGCATGTGATGTGTTTGCCTCAACTCGAGCCAAGGATGTAAACATGCAAGTCATGCTTGTGGCAACTGACCAGGATGAAAAGGAAACTTTTGCGTACATCATGAGGAGGGAGGGATTGGCCATCGCCTCCAGTTCTGATCTTCAACGAGTGTTGAAGAATTGGACAGACCACCCAGCGGATATCTTAGTAGTCGCCTTGAGCGAAGATGGTGAACTGATAGAGGATGTGGAGGCGGTGCGAACGATCACGCAGATCCCCCTGTTGATGATCATTGATGCCCCATCGGAGATGACCCTGTGTGAATTGCTTCATAAAGGAGCGGATGTGGTTCTCAGTCGACCCGTCTCACCGAAGGTATTGACTGCGCATATGGGGGCTTTGATTAGACGTTCCGCAGCGGTTCCCAGTTTTGTTTTGCCAACCCTGGCATTGGATGAAATTATGCTGGATCCTTCCACGCGTGCGGTAATCGTGCGAGGGGAAGAGCCACGTCGATTAACCCAACTTGAGTTCCGTCTTCTTTATACCCTGATGACCAATCGAGGGCAGGTCATCCCGGTCGAGGTTATTGTGGAACGAGTATGGGGGTATTCAGGGGAAGGCAATCAAGACTTGGTGCGCGGTTTGATCAGCCGCCTCAGACACAAAATTGAGGCTAATCCTGATACAAGCCATTTTATCGAGACCATTCCCGGTGTTGGCTATCGTTTTAAAGTAGATGAGATATAAATCCCCTCCATTCCTTCATTTAAACAGCATTGATACAGTCGCCTGCTGAACTTCATCTTGGAAGGTGAAATCCAGGAGACGGGTGGTTGTCCACCTGATCACCCGTCCTTTCTTTTTTATGGGAAAAGGTCAGGATTCCCCGCAGTTTGCTGCGAGGTCTTTATGATAGAGACACCCCCCAGGGCGTCTTTACCTCAGGGAATGTTGTAAGGGCGGCTCGTGAGCCGTCCCTGCAGTTAAGTTGAACGGTTTGGGTGAAATTGCGACGGATTTGAGACAAACCTTGAACGCGTTTTACTGGGGGTTTTGATAGAGTTTTGATGCTCTCAATGAAAAAAACTCTTTTGAATGATGAGGTTGAACACTCCGGGTGTATTTTGAGGGTAAGGGAGGTGTCTTCTGTATGGAAGCGATTTGTCCAGAATGTGATGCGAAAGTCTATTTCGAGTTCCAGCCTAAGAAAGGGCAGCGGGTGCTTTGTAGGAATTGTAAATCTATCCTCACGGTCATCCGGCTCGCGCCTCTCGAGTTGGATTGGGCTTTTATTGAACCTTTCGAAGATCTTCTTTCGGATGATAGTAAGGAGCGAACGGCTTGGATGGGCTGAGTCCAAGCAAGGACGGCTGGGGAAGAACAAATGTTGGGGCTTTTCTTCATTGAGAAGAGGAGAGCATTAAGGCTCAACCGCGTTGTGGGCGTTGGTTCTACTTCCTTTCTCCGTTGAGATAGATCTCATATGGGTCACACGAAAAAAATTTCCGTAGCAGGCCTGCATTTTACACATGCTTCTCACACGGACTCCATGGGAATTCAACAATTGACATTTAGGATGGGGCCGGAAATTCAGGCCAATCGTGGAGGTTTGTCATGGCCACAGGGTTTTGTATTGAGTGTGATACCACATTGAATCTGGGTAAATCCCCTCACAAAGGCCAGAAAGTAACCTGTTTTAAGTGCGGTGCGGTGCTGGCGGTGGTCAACCTATCCCCTATCGAACTCGATTGGGCATTGGATGAAGATTTTATTGATGATGGTGATGTTGACTTCGACTATGATTACGGAGGACGATCCAAAGGTTAATAGAAAAGGATTTTCAACCATAGTATTTCATTCAGGATGGAACGCCCAGCCGTGGGGGTTCCATCCTGTTTTCAAATGAGATAACCCTGTTTAATCCCCCCGAAAGACAGATTGGCAACTGCGTTTTTTAACTCTCGTGCGAGTCATTCCTGGGATGATCCTTTCAAATGGATAGAACGAAATGCAATTGCGCTACGTAAGCCCGCTCACCGTAGGGAAAAAGGTTTGGGCAGTCTCGTTCCATGGAGAGTCCAGCGGGGTTACTCCACCACAGAAATTGTACCGTTTTTCTATCGAGTACTTCTAAAATCATGTGTGGTAAGATTTTAGTGTTGGTCACCGTCTAGATGGAGAAAAGGTTATTCAGCCGCGGAGGGTCATCGAATCCAGAACGTTCCCCATCATGCCCGAAGCACAGCCATTAAATGCTGCAGGAGGAGAAAATGCAGTTCAATCATAAGCGTTTGAAAATAAGAACCACGAGTTGGGTGGTGGTGTTAGCTGTCTTGATCGCCGTTTCAGGATGTACTGCCAGCCCTTCAGCGCAAGGTACAGGGTTTTTCCTGAGGGATTCCATTTCAGTAAGTGGCTTTGGAGAGGCGGCGGGTAAACCAGATATCGCCTTGATCCAGTTGGGGGTGAATGTGACTTCTGATCAGGTTGGGAAGGCAGTTGAGGATTCCAACCAGGCCATGGAAAAAATCACGGAAGCCTTGCTTGGAGCAGGAATTGTCGAAGAGGACCTTCAAACCACAAACTTCAACGTCTGGCCGGAAGACCGGTATGATCCCATAACTGGAGAATCCACTGGAGAGCGAGTTTTTCACGTTGATAGCACCCTCCAGGTCAAGGTTCGCGAAATCGATCAAGCCCCCAACATCATTGAAATTGCGCTAGAGCAAGGCGCTAACAACATCTATGGGCTGACCTATGATATCGACGACACCACTACGCTGGAGGCGGAAGCCCGGTCAAAGGCCTTGGCTGATGCTCGGGTTCGTGCTGATCAGCTTGCGGCCGAGATCGGTGTGACGCTGGGGGATCCGATTCTCGTCAGCGAGGGAACAAGCGGGGGCACGATCTATCCCGTGGCCTACGAGAGGGCTGTTGGAATGGGCGGTGGGCCACCCATCAGCACCGGACAATTAACCGTCAGCCTGCAGGTCAATGTAACCTACGCCATCACAAGATAAACAACAACGATCCAATCAATCCGGGGTGTTCCCAGCGACGTGCTTGAAGGAGTAGGGAAGGGCGCGAGTGTTCGCTGGGAACACTTGTTTTTTGCACTGTGCAAGCCCCAGTTTTTCAACGCATGCTCGAGATGCGATTAAACGGTGAAAGGATGACCTCCGCCAGGACGGGTAACCATCCTGATGACCATCCTTAGAGCGTAAAGGGTAGAAATCCTTGAAGAGAGATTCGTAGGGAAGGATAGAAAGACTTGTCTCGAACCGTGTTGGCGGGCTAAGTCTTATTCATCTAGGGTGGCATCCCTATCCTGAGCTTCTTCTGAGGGACGGCAGAAGAGCGCTGCGAGATCTCCCGCTTCCGAAGAATCAACAATCGCAAGCACCTCGTCCCCTACATCAAATTTAACAGCACCTCTTGGGATGAGAATTTGACCCTGGCGAATAATTGCAGCAATAACGGAATTGGGGGGGAGCGCCAGATCTTTTATCGCCACACCTACCGCAAGAGCTCCATCCGGGATCTTTTCCTCGACCAGGGAATATTTTCCCCTGCGGATCTTCAACAGCGTCATCATATCTCCTAAGGACATCTCTTCTTCGATCAAGCTGGCGAGGATTTCTGCCTGGTTAAGGGCTACATCCACACGAAAGGTATCATTGAAAAGCCAGGCATTGCGAGGGTTGTTGATCCGTGCAATGGTCCGGGGGACGTTGAATCGGCAACGGGCATAATAACAGGTCACTAGGTTGGCCGCATCCTCATCGGTGCAGGCAGCCAGGACATTGGCCTTCGCTATTCCTGCTTGCTCGAGAACATGCGGGTAGTTAGCACTTCCTTCAAAGATGACTTCTGTGGGCAGCTCTCGATGCAAGGAGGCAAGAATCTGCGGACGATCTTCTATAAGGCATACCTGGTGTCTTTGTTGGATAAGAAGGGAAGCCAATTGCGCTCCCGTTCTGCCCCCACCTGTAATCAGGACCAACATCTCATCCCTCCTGGACTTTCTTGTAAAATTGTGTTGCACACTCTTCTGTCATGCTCAGATGGAGCAGATCACCCCCCTCAAGCTGGAGATCTGGGGATGGGAGGAGGGCTCGCCCTCCCCGCGTGCCCGCAATGGGAGGGCAACCCTTCTCGGGAAGGGTCTCCTGGATGGGACGCCCTTCCCAACTTTTCGGGATTCTGATTTCATAGATCTCAATTTCGCCGTGCCCTATGGTAAGAATTGGGACGATCAAATCGGTGCAAAGGAAGTCCTCCAGC
>Ga0154793_1171_pt3 | contig 10819 bp, 5 predicted proteins | sample Rifle2008BG16ft_FD_105801 | JGI IMG/M metagenome (GOLD analysis project Ga0154793, IMG submission 105801) | Chloroflexi bacterium RBG_16_48_8 | reverse complement strand
CCGTATCAAACACCTGGCAGATGCAATGCCTACACTTCTGGTCGTCGGCAACCACGATATGCCTGGCATGGCCAGCAAAGCCAGCAGCGTGGATATTTTCCATGCCCTTGATGTACCGGGTGTTATCGTTGGATACAAGCCAAATGGTCAGGTGATCCAAACCAGGAGGGGCGAGGTCTTTTTGGCCTGGATGCCCTACCCCATGCGGAACCGCTTGCTATCCAAAGAGGAACACCAAGGGAAAACCATTGAGGAATTGGAAAGCGCCTTGCGTGGGGCAGTCGCGGATATTGTAAGAAACCTGACTTCAGAAGCCGCTCAGAACGATATGCCGCGCCTATTTGCAGGTCATTTCACTGTCGATAAAGCACGATATGGTTCTGAGCGAAGCGTGATGCTTGGCCGGGATGTGGCTGTTTTCACATCCACCCTGGCAGATCCCGCCTGGGATTACATTGCATTGGGTCATATTCACCGCCACCAAAATCTAAATGAAAACAACGACCCTCCCATTGTTTACTCCGGTTCATTGGAACGCATCGATTTTGGGGAAGAAGGTGAGGAAAAAGGTTTTTGCTGGGTCGAATTAAAACGCAGCCAGTCCACCTGGAAATTCATCCCTGTGGCAGCACGCCCCTTCCTAACCATCCATGTGGATGTCCGTGATGAAGCGGATCCCACTCAAGCCACACTTGCAAAGCTGTCAGATACGGTTTCAAAGGGAGCCATCATCCGTGTGGTCGTCGAGATGCGACCAGAGCAGCAGGCGGCCTTGCGAGAGCAGGAGATCATTGCGGAATTAAAGGAAGCGACCAGCGTAACGATCGGTCGCGAAATTGAGATAGAAACTCGTTCAAGGTTGGGGGAGGCAGCCCACGAAACCTTAACCTCTATGGAGCTTGTTGAGCGTTATTTCCAATTACGGGGAGAGAAACCAGAACGGATTGAAGCTCTACTTGCCAAAGCAGAGGAGCTTATGTGTGATACCGATTGAATTGGAATTAACCAATTTTCTCGCATACCGTGATCCAGGACCCCTACGCTTGGATGGGATCCGAATCGCATGTCTTGCTGGTCCCAATGGCGCTGGGAAATCCTCTTTGCTTGACGCCATAACCTGGGCCTTGTGGGGAAAGGCACGCACCAATGCGCCGGATGACTTAATTCATCAAGGTCAAGACAACATGAGTGTCTCTTTGACCTTTGCACAAGGGGGGGCTCGCTATCGGGTCATCCGAAAGCGGAAATCAGGAAAACGAGGTGAATCCCTGCTGGAATTCCAGGGCTGGGATGCGGAGACGGAAAGCTGGCGCGGTCTATCGGAAGCGACCATTCGAGGTACGCAATCCCGCATCGACTCTCTACTCAGACTGGATTACGAGACTTTCGTAAACTCGGCTTTCCTCGTGCAGGGTCGAGCGGATGAATTCACCACAAAAACCCCCAACCAACGAAAGCAGGTTCTTTCCAATATCCTGGGGCTCTCCCTATGGGAACAATATGAAACGCTTGCAAAAGATCAGGCCAACCAGACCTCGTCAGAAATTCAACGCATCGATGGCGGGTTATCAGAGATTGACCGTGAACTCTCCCAACGTGAAAAATATCAGGCAGAATTGGTAGACGCGGAATTGAAAGCAGAGAAGATCTTTGCGCGACTTGCGGAGGCAGAGAAACAATGGACAGCTATTGAACATACTCACAGCCTTCTGAGCGCCCTGCATCATCAGATGGATGACCTTCGCCGGCGTATTCGTCGTACCGAAACCGATCTTTCAGACGCAGAACAAGAACGCATCCTTGCTGAAGCACAATCGGATAAAGCTGCCATTCAATCTACATTAGAAGAATTCAACCATGCTCTTCGTAAACTGGAACCCCTTCAAAAACGCCAGAAGGAGGTTGCAGATGACATTGCAGGATTGGCTAAACAAGCGGCACACCTGAAAGGGATTAATGAGGCCTTGATTCCTGAAACAGAACCGATTAAGCACAGGATCCTTACCCTCGAAGCTGCCACTGAACCGCTTTGTCCCACTTGTGGTCAGCCCCTTACCGATCAACACCGCTCTCAATTGCTGAAGGAGTTGAGCGCCGAAATTGAACAGAGGCGGGAAAAATTCCGTTTTAATCGTAATAGCATTCAAGAACACGAGTCACGCATTGCCGTCTTGCAGGATGAAGCCTCAACATTGGAGCATGCATTATCCGAACAGCCAAATCTGCAAAAACGAGTCATGGAATTGCAAGCTGCCCTGAGCCGCGCCGAGGAGGCTGCCGAACGCATCCTGAACTTATCTCAGAGGATCAAGCGCTGGTCGGAAGATCTCATCCAGGATCGGGAGAAATCGGGGGAGCTCGAACGCCAAGCAGAAGGGCTTGCAACTGTTTTGGAAGAAGCTTCGATAACGAAAGAGGACATTGAACGCATGCGACTTGAGAAACGCATGGCTGACGAGCGAGTCGGAGGAGCTCGGCAACAGTTGGCTGTCTTATCATCCCTGGAAGAATTGAGGCAGAAGCGTCTCGCAGAACGAATGACTCACGTAGAGAACCTGGGTCTTTTTGAGGATTTACGAAACGCTTTCAGCAAACGCGGCGTTCCCGCTATGATTATTGAAACAGTCGTGCCCGAATTGGAGCGCTCGGCTAATGAGTTGCTGGGAAGAATGACAGAGGGGCGTATGGCTGTCCGCATAGAAACTCAACGAGAGATCAAGAGCGGCGAGTTGCGAGAAGCACTGGACATCATCATTTCAGACGAACTGGGCACACGTCCCTACGATCTCTACTCCGGTGGGGAAAACTTCCGAATCAATTTTGCCATCCGAATCGCTCTTTCACGACTGTTGGCACGTCGAGCCGGTGCCCAGCTTCGAAGCCTCTACATCGACGAGGGCTTTGGTACACAGGATGCAGTAGGGCGAGAGCAGCTCGTCGCCGCCATCAACAGCATTCAAGAGGATTTCGACCTGATTCTGGTCATCACACATATCGATGAAATGAAGGAGGCCTTCCCGGCGCGCATCGAAGTCAGAAAGACCCCTGAAGGTTCAAGGTTCGAATTGAATTGATGGCTTGGCGATCTAAAGGATTGACCCTTAAGGAGTTCATCCGCTAACTGGAAGCCAGACTGTGAAGCGCGATCCATGACCAAGGATACCATCGCTTTCCACCATGATCTTGCCACCATGACGCTCGGTGATCTCCTTGCATATGGCCAGACCTAGCCCCGTTCCTGGAACCGCAGCTGGTTTGCTGGCTTGTCCACGGAAGAACCGTCGAAAGATGAGGGAGTGCTCCATGGGTGGAATCCCATATCCTGTATCCTCCACCTCCGCCACTACCCAGATCATCTCTCCACTGGATTGGCTTCTCGTTCGTAGCAGGATATATCCGCCTTCAGGCGTGTAGTTCAGAGCATTGGTAAGGAGATTGGTAAACAATTGGCTTAGAAGAAGTGCATCACCCATGACCAAGGGGAGCTTCGCCTCACACTCAAGCCTCAATTCCAAACCATACTGGGTTGCAAGCTTTTCACGATCCTGCGTTAGGGCACTCAACATGCGATTGATGTCAACCGGTTCCTTGTTGAGGGGAGCTGAATCAGCCTCTAACCTGGAAAGGCTCAGCAGATCCTCGATCAAACTCGATAAGCGCTCACTTTCCCGGGATAGTGTCTCCATATAGCGCCCAGCACGTTGGTCATACTCCGTTTGAGTCAGCAGTTCCAAGTAGAGGCGGATGTTGGTGAGAGGCGTTCTCAATTCATGTGAGACATCCGAGACAAATTGCGATTTTAACCGATCCAACTCTTTCAACATGCTGATATCGTGCTGAACACCTACAAAATTTACAATTTGGCGACTCTCGTTTTTCACGGGCGTGATCGTCAAAGCGGCCTCATAGGTTGAACCATCTTTGCGGCGGTTGATCACCTCCCCACGCCATACGCGACCAGCCAAAATGGTATCCCACATCTGGAAATAGAAATCGGGATCCTGCTCGTCACTCTTCACCAAATTGGCGTTCTTCCCTAAGGCTTCCTGGGCATGATAACCATTCAAATGTTCCCAGGCCGGGTTCACGAATTCGATGATACCACTCGGATCTGTAACGACGACTGCGTCACCCACGTTTCGAAGAATGATCTCCAATCGATCACGCTCGGTCCGTAAAGCTGCTTCAAGTCTCTTTTGGGTCGAAATATCCAGCACCAATCCGGATATGCTCTCGGGGATCCCTGTCTCATTGGTGATCACACCGGCAGCCAGGATGACAGGGATATGCCGACCGCTCCAAGATAAAAGTTTCACTTCAACTATTTCTGTGAGAGGCTCTTCTCCGTTCAATCGGGCCACTGCCCATTTGAGGACCGACTCTCGATATTCAGGTGCTAGGAAGTCAACAACAGAACGACCGATGATCTCCTCAGGTTCCAACTCCAGCATCTCTGCCAGTTGATCATTGACATAGGCAATCTTAGCATTCTTATCGAGTTGGTAGATACCCGTGAGAGAGGTCTCAACCAAGGAACGATAGCGTGCCTCGGAGAAGGTTAATTCTCGCGTTCGAGCTTTGACTTCATCTTCGAGCCTCTGAGCCTGAGATTCGATCTGTCCATAGAGATGTGCATTCTCAATGGCCACGGCTGCCTGACTGGCAAAGGCGCTTAGGAGACGAAGGTCGGGTTCTGAAAAGGGGCGAGTGTACCCATCCCTTTGCACTGTCATCACTCCCATGGTCCGCTTTCGGATCTTCATAGGCGCAATGGCAAGCACCTCTGCTTCATCCTGCGGTGTGCCTGGCACTTGAATGGAATGGGGATGGTCCGTGGGGCGATTAACCAAAAGGGGCTCACTAGATAGCAGGACATGACCCGACAGACCCTCACCTGGCTTCAACTCGATTTGCATAACCTCTTCTGCATGGGGGTGGAGCGCGATGACACATCGCAGCAACCCACTTTCTTGATCAAGGAGATGAACCCGGCTACCATCTGCTCTGAGCAACGCCTTGGCTTGTTCCGTGATCTCTGTCAATACGGTGTGATAATCAAGAGAGGAGGATATGGCGATAGAGCCCCTTCTTAATGCCTCCGCCTCTTCCGCGTACCTCGTAGCTTCATTGAAAAGCTGCACGTTGTTGATCACCCCCGCTGCCAAATGGGAAATATCCTTCAAAATCTCGAGGTGATTCTGATCAAATTCTCTTCCAGATTCGAGCAGGAAGATTGCCATCGTGCCAATGATTTCATCTCCAGTGATGAGAGGAGCACTCATCACAGCTTGAACACCTGCATCTACCCATTCCTGTAGCGCATCTGGATGTTGAGCATAGTTATTATGTATAACCGGCTTTCCATCCTCAATCATCTTCCAAGCTAAGCCTTGATTTCTGGGAACCTGCTTCAATCCCAATGCCTGTGGCAGAGCATAGAGGTGATACAACCGTAAAAGTTGTGCTCCAGGTTCAACCAACGCAATTGAACCCGCCTCTGCTCTCACAGCTTCAACTACCATATGGAGGATGCGATCGAGGATTTGATCCAGGTCCCATGAGTTCGCAATCACTTCAGCAACACGCGTACGCAACCGTTCGCGCTTCAAGATGTTTTGGAATTCAAGGGAGGTCCGCATGTGACTTAAGCTAATTGCAATATGGTCGGCTAAGGATGACACCATGGGGACATCCTCAACTGTGAACCATTCTGCAGATACATTCATCACCCCCAAGACCTTTTCCTCCACGAACAGAGGAGCGTAGATGATAGGGTGAACACCCAAAGCCTCAATGAGTTTCCCCGTCAATGGACGGGTTTCTTTGGGAAGCACTTGTTCTAGAATCGGCTTATGGCTGCTTTCAAAGAATGACTCTAGATCTTTCAGAACCCGTTGGTACACATCTACTTTATGAGGGTCAAAACGAAGACCTCTGACATCCAGACCTGTGAGCTCTTTTAACCTCTGCTCTAATACAGAAGGAGTAGCTCGCAATTCCAATAATCCATCTTCACAAAGAAGCAAGATGAAACCAGTCATCTCCAATCGTTGAAGTTCATCGCTAACAGCTCGAAGTAATGCGTCTTCCCCTTTTAAGGATCGACGCGCAACAGCCACTGTCGCACGCATGGCTTCAGCCCAGACCGATTTTGGATAAACTTCTGTTTCCTTATGCTTCAATTGGACCATGGAACCTACAACCGAAAAGAACCGTGCCGAAGTTTAGCACGGATTAGATTTTCGCACTTGAAGAACAATGACTAACCTCGAACGATCCATTATCAAGACCATTTCAATCCAAATGATTGCCTTTACAGCTTCTATACCTACGGGTAGACTTTCCTGTACAACTCTCAACAGGTAGGGAAAAGATGTCCGTTCTATCGAATTGGAAGGAAGTGCTAAATACCGCCAATTTATCCTCAGAGAAAGTGATGGACCCGGTAAGTAAATGGCTCATCATTACACGTGCGGCTGTATTTTCGATGACCGTTATGTCGGGACTCATCGGTGGGCTTCTCGCCATTACGGAAGTAGAAAAGCCGGATTGGTTGAACTTCGCCCTGGCCATCACCGGTCTGGTTCTCGCTCATGCTGCTAACAATATGACCAACGATTACTTTGATTTGGAGGGCGGTGTCGACAATGACGAATACGCCCGCGCCCTCTATGCTCCTCATCCCATCCTAAGCGGATTGGTCTCAAAACGCGGGTTACTGACAGCCATCCTGATGGTTAACCTGATCGACGCAGGGATGATGATACTGCTCACCCTCCGGACGGGTTGGCCCGTCCTTCTCTTCGCGGCTTTAGGGCTCTTCATCAGTGTTTTTTACGTGGCACCACCCATCAAATTAAAGCATCACGGCTTGGGTGAACCGAGCGTTTTCCTCGTTTGGGGACCCTTGATGATCGGCGGGACCTACTACGTCACCTCAGGTCAAACACCTCCCCTTGGTGTGTGGCTTGCTACCCTTCCCTATGCCATCTTAGTGACAACCGTTTTGATCGGTAAACACATCGACAAACTCGAGGCAGATCAAGCCAAGGGGATCAACACGCTCCCAGTGCTTTTAGGGGAGCGGACCTCCCTGTGGCTTAACATAGCCATCATGGCAATCTATTACCTCCTGATCATCGTGCTCGTTGTAACTGGCGATTTGGGGATTTGGTCGCTACTGATCCTTCTTGCTTTGCCCCGTCTTGTTCAGGTCATCAAGATCTACCGGGAACCAAAACCCGTACAGCCCCCGCAGGGCTACCCAGTCTGGCCGCTTTGGTTCGTCTCAGCCGCTTTCTACCATAACAGACTGGCGGGGGGATTGTTCGTACTGGGGTTGATTCTGAACCTCGTTATCCCTCTTGTTACGAATGGCCTCCGGTAAATCCAAAAGAGCCCCTTCCAGAGGAGGGCCGGCCCAGATGCATGTCTCTCTTCTGCAACAGGATGAACTCATAGGAAGGAAATTGAAAGGGCGACCGGGTGGTCGCCCTTTTATCGGTTGATGATTTCAACGCGCCTGAATACTTCGTAACGGCCGAAGTTACCTCTGACTCATCAACAACTTGAGATATTGAGCTCGTTCGAATGCAAAGGGATCCTCAACCTTCCTTTGGCTTAATTTCCCTCGGAAGGCTTCAAGGTTTTCATATCCCTTCTCCTCCATCCATCCTTCAAGCTCCCGCAGCATGGTGGAAAGGTAAGGGATGCCATTTTTAAGCAATGCCGAAGCGGTTTGGACAACGGTTGCACCAGCTAAGAAAGCTTTGGCTGCATCTAAGCCAGAGTGCACCCCACTCGTGATCGCCAAATCACAATCAATACGTCCATAGAGCAAGGCAATATGGCGTAAGGGCACTTTCATCTCTTCTGATGAGCTCAGGACCATCTCGCTTTTCAACGTCTCCTTCAATGGATCGATATCTGGCTGCAAAAATCGGTTGAACAAGACCACAGCTTTAACACCACGTTTGGCCAGCTCATGAACTACATTGAGGGGGGAGGTATAGAATGAACTCAGTTTGACAGACACAGGGATCTTAACTTCACTCAGGACAGCTTCCACAATTTCGTATAGTTCCTTCTCGATCTCAGCTGATGTTCTCTTGGGGTCAGCTGCCACAGCATAGACATTCAACTCCAAACCATCGACCCCTGTCCCCTCCAGCTGGCGGGCATATTTCGTCCATGCACCGGGTGTTACTGCGTTCAAGCTCGCGATAAGTGGCATCTTCACCGTATTACGAGCTTTCTCAACCCACATCAGATGTTCATCGGCTTCTCCATGCTTTATCTCTGGGAAATAGGATAAAGCTTCGGGGAAACTCTCACTCCCCACAGCCAATTCTTCCTCCAGACGCTGGGCTTCCATCATGATCTGCTCCTCAAACAAGGAACGGATCACCAAGGCTCCAGCTCCAGTTTTCTCTGCCATCTCGATCCGATCTGTATAACTGGATATCGAACTGGCTGCAACGACAATGGGCGATTCGATTTGGATGCCCATAAAGTTGGTTTTTAGGTTTGCCATGCTGTTTTCTCCGGAGGTTTTGGTGGTTTACATTTTTGGAAATTCAAACATCGTGGGAATTTGATCCTACCGCGATGATTTTTTCTGACTCAGATCCTCTTGAGATCCATCGACAGTTTGCTCCACTTCGCTTCGGGTCTTTGGATTGATATTTCCTAAAACCTTCCAGGTGTGGCATACCCGTAATCACAGTGTGACCACATCCATCGATCCTATATTATGAAGCAACATGCTGGCCATCTTTTTTCTAGTACAAGAATAAGGTGCATTCCAATAAAAGTTGTATCACGCTCTGGAAGGTTCATCATCCCATGTCCATCTGGATCAGAATGAAAAAGCCTGGCAGGGAGGATGTGTAATGATGACAGGTATCCTCTTCTATGCGATGCACTTTTACACTGTACCCTTGAGGTAAAAATGTTAGACTTGGGGATTGATAAAACAACGATGGATTTGTAGTATGATTCGTCGCGTTGGTAACTTGAAAGGAGAACCTAATGCCAGTGAAGAATGCGGAACGCTATCTGGTGCCTTATGATGGTAATGCGGCTGCTGCCCATGTAGCATTTGCGACAAACGAAGTTATTGCGATCTATCCCATCACACCCTCATCCCCAATGGGTGAGATCGCGGATGAGAAGGCCGCTGAAGGACAGAAGAATATTTTCGGTACTGTCCCTATTGTGGTCGAGATGCAATCCGAAGGCGGCGCGGCCGGAGCTGTGCATGGAGCCCTCACAACAGGTGCACTCACCACAACCTTTACCGCCTCTCAGGGTTTGCTCTTGATGATCCCCAATATGTACAAGATCGCTGGCGAGCTTACACCAGTAGTCTTCCATATCGCTGCTCGTTCCTTGGCCGCCCAAGCGCTTTCTATTTTTGGTGATCATTCCGATGTGATGGCAACTAGAGGGACAGGATGGGGGATGCTGTCCTCCAATAATATTCAAGAGGTCATGGATCTTGCCTTGATCGCCCAAGCTTCCACACTGGAAAGCAGAGTTCCTTTCCTTCACTTTTTTGATGGGTTCCGGACCTCTCATGAGATTCAAAAAATTGAGGAGTTGACCTACGATGACATGCGAGCTATCATCAATGAAGAGCAGGTTTTTGCTCATCGACAGCGCGGTCTTTCTCCCGACCATCCCTCCATTCGCGGAACAGCACAAAATCCGGATGTCTTCTTTCAGGCTCGCGAAACCGTCAACCGCTATTATTTGAAAGCTCCCCAGATCGTGCAGAGGGTGATGGATCGCTTCGCGGAGGTCGTTGGACGTCGGTACAACCTTTTTGATTATGTAGGTGCCCCAGACGCAGCGCGGGTCGTTGTTACGATGGGCTCCGGGGCAGATACGATGCATGAGGTGACTGAATACCTAGCTGACCGCGGAGAGAAAGTCGGATTAGTGAAGGTCCGGTTATACCGCCCCTTTGATATCGATACCTTCATGGGTGCCCTTCCAAAAAGCGTACAAACCATCGCCGTTCTTGACCGCACCAAGGAACCCGGAGCTCCTGGCGAACCTCTTTACCTGGACGTCCAGAATGCTATCAGTGAATCTGTTGCAGCAGGGAAGATCGATCGAGACCATGCTCCCCTGGTTGTAGGCGGTCGCTATGGACTTGGTTCCAAGGAATTCAACCCAGGTATGGCAAAATCTGTTTTTGACAATCTTAAATCCAAGCAACCAAAGAACCACTTCACGGTTGGTATCGTGGATGATGTCACTCACACCAACCTGCCTTGGGATGATGATTTCTCAACAACAAGCGATGAGGTCCACCGGGCGATGTTTTATGGTCTTGGCGCGGATGGAACTGTGGGGGCTAATAAAAATTCAATCAAGATCATTGGGAAAGCAACAGATTACTATGCCCAAGGATTTTTTGTTTACGATTCAAAGAAATCCGGCTCAATGACGATCTCCCACCTTCGCTTCAGCCCCAAACCGATTCGCAGCACCTACCTCATCGACAAGGCCGAATTCCTGGCGTGCCACGCTTTCAGCTTTCTTGAGCGATACGAGATCCTTCGAAATTTAAAAAAGGGCGGCACTTTCCTGCTTAACAGTCCCTACCCTGCCGAGGAGGTATGGGATCACTTGCCCTATGAAGTACAAGATGCCTTGATTAAAAAGCAAGCTAAGTTCTATGTGATTGATGCCTACTCCCTTGCCAAATCCCTGGGTCTGGGAGGACGGATCAATGTCATTATGCAATCTGCCTTCTTTGAGATATCCGGTGTCATCCCTGAGGACCAGGCTTTGAAGATGATCGAACTGG
>Ga0154793_1163_pt2 | contig 10921 bp, 8 predicted proteins | sample Rifle2008BG16ft_FD_105801 | JGI IMG/M metagenome (GOLD analysis project Ga0154793, IMG submission 105801) | Chloroflexi bacterium RBG_16_48_8 | reverse complement strand
AGTGGAATGACATGAATTAAGGAATTTTCCACTTAAAAACGCAATCGAATTTATGAAAAACCGTGTCCAAAGAAACTTATCGATGATGTGGAAAGGAGTATTTTCGATGAACAAGAGAATGAGCTACGGATTAATCGTAACCTTGGTTGCCCTGTTGACCATTGGCACCATGGTGGTCTTAGCAGGAGAAGGTGATCTCCCCCCTGATTTTTCGGGTACCGCAGGGGAATGGGAAGGAGAATTCTCCATTTTCCCGGGAGAATTTAATGGTGAGTTTGCAGGAGATTTTTCCGGCGGGGGCAATCTTCTATCTAAGCTGAATTGTATTCCTCAAGGCATCACGTTACCTGAAGGCATGACATTGCCAGAAGGTCTGGATTACTGTGAAGAAGGGGAATCGCCGATTGATTTGGAAGATCTGCCTGAGTGGCTGGTTTGTATTCCAGAAGGTTTTAAAATCAGCCTACCTGGTGGGTTGACGCTGGGCGATGTTACCCTTCCGGAAGGGCTCGATACCTGCGGCCCTGGTGAATCTCCCATTAACCTGCCCGATGAGCTTGCAGAGAAGATCAACTGCGTACCCGCAGACATCCGTTTGCCAGGTGGTCTCACACTGGATGACATCACGTTGCCAGATGGCCTTCATGTCTGTGCAGTGGGCGAAGAACCCTTCACCTTCACCCTGCCTGAAACGGCTCCAGATTGGCTGGTATGCATTCCCTCCGATCTCTCCGGTTTCAATCTACCCTTCGATGTAGAAATTCCTGAGACCTGGGATCTTCCCACCTGCGAAGTGGGACAATCACCCGTGGAAGTACCGGCGGAGATTGTTGACATGCTCGTCTGCCTTCCAGCTAAGATTGCTGAGTTGCCCATCGTTCTTCCCCCTGAAGTTGCGGATTTACCTGTCTGTGCCGAGGGCGAGAATCCCTTCGGGATGGAGATCCCGGATGTGACCATGCCAGAAGGGACAGATTGGGAATTCTCGGATCTCGAGGAAGTTTCAGAGAACTTCGGTATCAACCGATTGGCCAGCGATGGTTACATCTCTGGCGTGGGGAACGGCCTTTTCCGTGGCAGTGAACAGATCACTCGAAGTCAACTGGCTGTAGTACTCTCTCGCTCCCAGCTTGGCGCAGATTTCCAGGCAGCCAACATTGATCATCAAGCCTTCGCAGATACAGCGGTAGGGACATACCAGAACAACTGGGCTGCATTGGCATTGCAGGAGAATCTAATGGTTGGTTACGGTAATGGCATATTTGGAGCTGAGGATCCTGTAACCATGGAACAGATTCTAGCTGTCTGCGCCAAAGTTGCAGAAAAAATACCCGTCGAGGGCGGGGAGAAATGGTCAGATAAATATTTCGAGCTTGCAGAAAAAGAACTTGGTATTCACATTGAGAAAGCACTCGCAGAGATGGAGCTTGATCGGGAGACAGCATTGCAAATCCTCGCTTCATGTTTGTATTCCGAATAGCTAATTGCACCACCCACCCGTCCGAATGGAGCCCGGCCTTGCCCTAGGTTGGGCTTCATTCCTTAAGATCGAAGTCAGGTTGTTATTAGGTTTAATTCTCCTTTACCGTTGCCCAGAGCTTGACTCGGTTTATACATATGCCGGTTACTTTTGGCTGAGTGACCTTCTTAAGGTGAGGCACATATCGCATTCCACAATCACAGCACTCACGCATGAGTGTCTGATACGACATTTCCAGAAACCTGTCCGTTCCATGCTTGTAGGTCGAAAACGTAGACAGGTATAATTACTGTCTGAATGAAAAACGGTCTCATATTGACAATACTGGTCGTGTACTAATGGTGGGCATTCGTGATAAACCTGAGACAGAACCTAGCGCCAATGCCAAGGGCAGGGTCCTTTTCTCAGAAACAATCTTGAGATTAGCAAAGGCAGGCGATCTTCCCAAGGGAGATTTTTTGGAAGAACCATCTGGTGTTGAAATCACCACCTGTGCAAAAACAGAAAGCCAGACTGGGGTCGAAATGGAGGCCTTAACCGCTGTCTCCATCGCTGCCTTGACCATCGCTGACATGATCAAAGCCGTGGAGAAAAGTGCCAGAATTGCAGAGCTTCGTTCCGTTGAAAAGCAGGGTGGTGTCAGTGGTGATTTCCTCTCGGAATAAGGGTATCATGAAAGTTAGATTGCTCTATTTTGCAACCTTCAGGGATTTAGCTGGCGTCCATGAGGAAGGGATACTCCTTCCAGAAGGGACAACCATTGCAGAGCTCCAGGCTCACCTGGCGAAGATTCACCCCTCCATCGAGCGTGGGCTGCCTACAGCCGTTTTTACCATCAACAGGGAATTCGCTTTTTCTGAAGACCAGATTAAAGAGGGGGATGAGATTGCCATTTTCCCCCCTATCAGCGGTGGGAGGGATGATCCCTCCATTATCGTGCGAATTACCGAGGAGCCTCTAGATCTGAATGTCATCCTGGAATGGATCATCCATCCAGAAATAGGTGCAGCCTGTATTTTTACCGGCATGGTCAGAGGTGGGACTGCTCGCGATGAAAAGCATGAAACGGCCCAACTGGAGTACGAAGCCTTTCAACCTATGGCGGAAGAAAATTTTAGGCAGGTTGCAGTTGAAATTACCAAGCGTTGGACTTCCGTAGAGGGGATCGCGATCATTCAACGTGTTGGCTATTTAGCCCCAGGGACTCCCACGGTCGTGGTTGCATGTTCTGCTTCGCATCGTGATACAGGCGTATTTGAGGCCGCCAGATACGGTATTATTCGTTTGAAGGAAATGGTCCCTGTTTGGAAGAAAGAGATCGATCCCACTGGGGAAGAGTGGGTTGAAGGGGAGTATCTGACAGATCAAGAAGACGGGGGGATATGAAGGAGTGGTGAAGTTGGCATCCTTGAGAAAATGGCAATGGCCATTTCGGTGCAGTGGATGTGGAAGTCCCTTTCCTGGAGAAGGGTTCCCCTTTCGCTGTCCTCAATGCGAATCAATTTTTGAGTTTAGCCAAGATTTGATCTACGATCCCAGATCGGTAGATAAGCGAGGTGTCGGACTCAGTCGATTTCTAACGTCCATTCCCTTTCCGTCTGATGCGGAATTGATAACCCTCGGGGAGGGCAATACCCCATTGGTTGAAACCGAGCTCATGGGACGACGAATACACTTTAAATGCGAACACCTCAATCCCACAGGCTCCTTCAAAGATCGAGGGACAGCCATCCTCGTGAGCGCCATGAAACATGCCGGGGTTACGACCGCGGTCGAAGATTCATCGGGGAACGCAGGTGCCTCCTTTGCGGCTTATGCTGCTCATGCCGGTATCCATGCAAGAATTTTTATCCCCGACTCTACCTCTGGACCTAAACGGTACCAGATGGAAGTCTATGGGGCAGAGGTGATCCCGGTCCCTGGCCCACGTTACGCTGCCACCCAGGCTGTGCTGGAGGCGGTTGACAAGGGGGCTATCTATGCCAGCCATGCTTATCTCCCGCACGGTATCGCAGGCATGGCGACCGTGGCCTACGAAATCGTAGAACAACTAGGCGGGAGGCCAGGCTCGGTCATCACGCCTGCAGGACAGGGTTCTCTTCTCCTCGGATTAGCTCAAGGCTTTCAAGCACTCCTGAATGCGGATGAAATCCATGAAAAGCCCCGATTGATAGCTGTCCAGTCAAAAGCTTGTGCACCCATCTGGGCGGAATTTAAAGGGGTCAAGTCGGGGTTATCATCTAGGAGTGAAGGGGAAACCATCGCTGAGGGAATCCGTATCTTGAACCCTTTACGCTCTGAAGGTGTTATAGCATCTATAAGAAATTCACAGGGCGATGTAATTGCAGTGGCAGAGGATGAAATCCTTACAGGTTGGAAGGAAATGGGGCGAAGAGGCTTTTATATCGAACCTACATCTGCGGTGGTCTGGCCTGGCATGATGAACCTTTGGGATCATCTCCAAGACCCGATCGTCGTTATTCTTACAGCTACAGGCTTGAAATCCTACAATCCACGTATTGCATAGAGGTATTTGTAAGGACCAATAGGATGTCATTAGTCAGTTATACAGAGGAGGGATAGTATGACGCGTCGAGTGGTGATTACGGGGATGGGAACCGTTAACCCCCTTGGAAAGACAGTATCTGAAACTTGGGAAAATATCCTCAATGGTGTTTCTGGGGTTGGTCCGGTAACCCACTGCGATACTTCCGATCTCCTGACCCAAATTGCCTGTGAGGTCAAAGATTTTCAACCCACGGACTATTTAGATGCAAAACAAGCCCGGCGTGTGGATCGATTCCAGCAATTTGCTATTGCTGCCTGCAGAGAAGCATTCCACCAATCAGGGCTAGAGGTTGAGAAGGAAAATCCAAGCCGTATTGCCGCCATTGTTTCCTCTGCAGTTGGTGGATTAGATGCAATCCAAGAGACTGTGACCACTTTGATTGAGGATGGACCCAGGAGAATCAGCCCCTTTATGACACCCATGTTCATGGCCAATGGTGCTGCGGGATTGATCGCCATTGAGAAAGGTATCAAAGGACCTTGTTTTTCCATTGCCTCTGCTTGTGCCTCTGCCAATGATGCCATTGGGCAAGCTGCTTTGCTGATCCAATTCAATAGGGTCGATGTCGCTATTACAGGCGGGTCGGAGGCGACCATCAATAGGACTGGGATCAGCGTTTTCGATCGATTGGGTGCTCTTTCTCGCCGAAATGAAGACTATCATTTGACGCCTTCACCATTTGATCGAGACCGGGATGGGTTTGTGATGGCAGAAGGAGCAGCTATTCTAATATTGGAAAGCTTGGAACATGCCAAAGCGCGTGATGCTAGAATTTTTGCAGAGTTGATCGGTTATGGATCTACTGTGGATGCCTTCCATGTGACTGCGCCAGCGGAAGATGGCTCTGGAGCCGGGGAAGCCATCTTACTAGCGTTGGAGATGGCTGGGTTGAATCCCGCAGATGTTGATTATGTGAATGCTCATGGCACCGGGACGGAATTGAATGATATTTCGGAGACTCGTGCTATAAAATTGGCTTTTGGGGATCATGCTTACCGGGTTCCAGTTTCATCAACAAAATCCATGACCGGACACATGATAGGAGCCACAGGAGCATTGGAATCCATTTTCTGCATTCTCGCTATCCAGAATAGTATCTTACCTCCCACGATTCATCTCCAGAATCCAGATCCTCTTTGTGACTTGGATTATGTACCCAATGAAGCTCGCCAAGCTACAGTAAAGACCGCCCTTAATAACGCATTTGGATTTGGTGGACAAAATGCTGTCCTGGCATTTCGAGCCTTCTCGGGTTAGAATTCCACTCGAGCTATTGGAAGATATCATCGAACTGGTGGCACGCAGACAACTCAGGTCGACTTGAGTTGTCTGCGTTCCCCAAGTTCTCGATAAAGGAGCAGGTCATTGTCGCTGGAGGAATTCGCCCAGCGAGTTGGGCTTGATCTTTTAAATCCCAGCTTGTTGCAGCGCGCATTAACCCACCGTTCTTATATCAATGAACACCCAGAAACCATCGAAGATAATGAACGCCTCGAGTTCCTGGGGGATGCCGCTTTGGATTTTATCGCCGCTGCGTGGCTATACAATCGCTATCCGGAGATGGATGAGGGGGGACTTACACGTTTGCGATCTTCCCTTGTGCGTACAGAGCAGTTGGCTGATTTTGCCAGGGAATTGGATTTGGGGCAAGAGCTGCGCCTTGGCCGAGGTGAACAGGCCTCGGGAGGAAGAGATCGAGAGGCTTTACTTTGTGACGCTTTCGAAGCCGTGATCGGTGCCATGTACTTGGATGTAGGTTTAGAGGAAGTTTTTCGTTTTCTCGAACCCCGCCTCTTAAAAGCTGCCAATACTGCACTTGAGGATGAGTCTCTACTGGATCCCAGAAGCCAATTGCAGATTTGGGCTCAAGCCGAAATAGGCGTTACACCTCAATATGAGACAGTCGATTCATTTGGCCCCGATCACCAGCGTGAATTCCTGGTTGAAGTCAAAGTTGGCCAGGAATTGAGAGGACAAGGACAAGGTCGAAGTAAACAAGAAGCCGCGCAAGAAGCAGCAAAGAATCTGTTAAGCAAAATTCGTTAACATTTCGCAGAAAAGGATCAGTGATTCCTTGAAACAGTCGGTTAGAACAACACCTCGATTAAGATCTCTTGAGCTGCAGGGGTACAAGACCTTCGTCAATAAGAACACCTTTGAATTCGCCCCCACTATTACGGCATTTGTAGGTCCGAATGGATCAGGAAAATCCAACATCGCTGACTCCATCAGATGGGTGTTGGGAGAACAAGCTTACACGTTGTTGAGAGGCAAAAAAACCGAGGATATGATCTTCAGCGGTTCCGAGACCCGCTCCCGGGCTAGCATGGCCAGTGCCTCGATCACTTTCGATAATAAAGATGGATGGCTTCCCATCGACTTCACGGAAGTAACCATCAGTCGTAGAGCCTATCGAGATGGGGTGAACGAATACTTCCTCAATGGTCAGAAGGTGCGCCTCAAGGATGTTACAGAGTTGCTGGCACAATGTGGTCTAGGGCAAAGAACGTATACGATTATTGGCCAAGGACTGGTTGATGCGGCCCTCTCCCTTAATCCAGAAGAACGCCGTCGATTGTTCGAAGAGGCCGCAGGCATCGGACTTTACCGAAATCGGAAAAGCGAAGCCCTTCGTCGGCTGGAGGCAACTCGACGGAATCTGGAGCGTGTTCAAGACATTATCACCGAGCTAAGACCGCGCTTGAGAAGTTTGGAGCGGCAGGCTAAACTCGCTCAGGATTACCATCAAGTCCGCGAAGATTTGCTGGCAGCCATGCGAGTATGGTATGGCTATCATTGGTACCAACTTCAAGGGAGTGCCATAAAAGCGAGACGGCAGGCGGAACAATGTGAAAATGAAAGAAATGAATTGCGGCAGGAACAAGTTGATGTAGAGCGTGCCCTTAACGAAACACGAAGCCGAATAGATTCCCATCGCACCTGTCTTCACCAATGGTCACAAGAGATTTCTGATCTCTTTCGAGCACGAGAGCAAGTAGGCAAGTCTTTGGCTGTATCAATAGAACGAAATCGTTGGTTGACAGACCAGGAAGGAACATTAAACGCAGAAGTCATCGCCCTGGGACAAGCGGAGTCAGCTCTGACCACACGTATTCTCGAAATTGAGCAGGAAATGGATCGTAAACGTGCCGAGGTTAATGAGATTGGAGGCTATCTGTCTCAATTGGAACAGGTGGGTGAGGGAGATGGGGTACCCAAAGTAGCCTATTGGAGCAGTGTGAACCATCTAAGGGAAGAGATTGAGAAGACAACGACTGAATATGCTGCTAAATCATCAAAGATGGATCAATTATCCGATCAGGTCTCCAGATTATCCGCGAGACAGGAAGACCTCCTTGCCAGAATACAAACGGCTGAGAAGGAGTACGCTCGAATACTTGAGGAGCAAGAGGGTGCGTCCTCTTTACAGGAACAAGCCCAAAAGGAACAAGCCCTCCTTGAAAATAAGTTGGATGTTGCCAACAATCATTTAGATTCCCTGCGAAGCAATAAAGATTCGCTCACTTCTCAACGATCAAAACTGGAAAATAAAGAAGCAGCCCTCAAAGCCCAGTTGGAACTGATAACGCAAAGGGGAGAACAGCCTGTCGCCGTTGTCGAGGCTATTCTGGATGGGTTGAAACAGGGTCGCCTAACAGGTTTGGCAGGAAGATTGTGGGATAAGCTGCAGGTAGAGTCTGAGGTTGAGGTTGCGGTATCAGCTGCACTGGGGGATTTCAAAGCGGCCTTGATCTTCAAATCTTTTGAGGATGTCGAAAAAGCGGTCTTGGAACTTATGGAAAAGAAAGCCCACAATAAAACCTCCTTGGTGCCCATTGCGGTTATGGAAAAGCCGTCGAGAGCAATTCAGTTAAAGGATGCAGGCTACCTGGGCAACGCTCTGGAATTTGTAGAAGCTCCAGAGGCTTATCATCCCATTCTTAACCTGCTCCTTGGACGCACCCTGGTCGTCAAGGACCGAGATGCTGCTCTTCGCAACCTTCAGAATCTATCATCGGATGTACGGATCGTGACGCTCTCTGGTGATATCTTCTACCCAACCGGTATGGTCGTTTTAGGTGCTTATACAGAAGTCTTGAAAGAATTACCTTCTTTAAGGGCAATTCAAGGTGAACTCTCGCAGGTACAAACCAACTTGAAAAAGCTTCACGAAGCTGTCAAGCGCCTGGAAAAAGATGAAAACGATTCAGCAGATCGCCAGGCTCAGCTTGTAGAGCATCTCAAACAGAACCAACAGGAATTGCAGCGAGCGCTTTTACAAGTCGAGAAGCTCGGATTTGAGAAGCGAGCAAATGAGCGGACTCTGGAAGCATACCGTCTCGAAATCCATGATCTTGCGATACAGAAAAAGGATATCGAGGAGAGACTCTCATCCATGAGAAGCGAGGCCGCGGATATCGACGGGATGAGATTCGATCTTGAGCAGGTACTCCAAAGAGCCATAGGGGAGGTTCAAAAGAGCCAACCCGGATTGGCCAAGGTGCAAGAAGGTGCACGCCTTGAGATGGCTCGCCAATCCTTAGAAGATTTGGAAGGACGTCATAAAGAACTCAAAGACCAGTTGGATGTGATTGTAAGGGATCTGGAACTGCGGAAGGATCGCATTATTTCCACCCAAATGGAAATGTCGTTCACGAGTAATCAATCCGCCCAAGTAGAAACTGAATTGGCTTGCTTGGAAAGGCTGATCAGTGATTTAGAATCGAAAATTCAGCCTGAGGAACGGGCGTTGACAGAAGCAGAAAACGCACATATCAGCTTGGAGACCAGTGAGAATCAAACAAGAGCGAGTTTGCGCAATGCTGAGCGCACCCATTCGCAAGCCCAAATCGATTTGGCCAGGCTTGATGAGGAATTATCCTCCTTAAAGCGGCGAATAGAAGATGATTTTGGTCTTGTCACTTACGAGTATGATGAGGAAGGGATTCAAGAACAGGACCCGCTCCCTTTGGAGGGTTATGTTGAACATCTTCCGAAGGTAGAGCAACTACTTGAGGGGAGCGAGAGAGATGTAAATCGTCTCAGGTCTCAATTGAGACGTATCGGTGTGGTCAACCCGGAGGCGATGAGAGAATATGAGACTGTGAGATCCAGGGTGGAATTCCTCACGACGCAGTTAGAAGACGCCCAACAGGCTGAAGTACAGATTCAGAAGGTGATTGCTGAATTAGATCTCCTCATGGAGCGGGAATTTCGGAAGACTTTTGACGCAGTGGCTGTTGAATTTCGAGAGGCATTCAAACGCTTGTTCGGAGGGGGAGCTGCGCGTTTGTCTCTAACGGATCCCGATGATCTTATAGGAACGGGGATCGACATTGAGGCGCGTTTGCCAGGAAGGAGAGAGCAAGGACTGGCAGTGCTTTCGGGCGGTGAGCGCAGTTTGACTGCTAGCGCACTGATTTTCGCGCTCATGAAGGTGTCTCCTACACCTTTTTGCGTGATGGATGAAGTCGATGCCATGCTGGACGATGCCAATGTATTCCGGTTTAGGGAGATGCTAGAAGAGCTCAGTGGAAATACGCAATTTGTGCTTATCACACATAATCGCCAGACGGTTCAGGTTGCTGAAGTGATTTATGGCGTGACGATGGGAGCGGATTCAGCCAGCCAGGTGATCAGCCTCAAGTTGGATGAGGCCGAAAAGGCCATAGAGGCATGATGACTTTCAGGGGATAAAGAAAAAACCTTAGGAATTCGGTTGTGGTTGAATTGGAGCAGTTCGCACCACACCACCCTCCGCCTCAACATCAATGGAAGTAAGCAATATCCAATAGAATACAGCCCTATGAGTCAGGAAGCGTTGACAAGAGCAGGACTTCAGTTAGAATACTTCTTACGCCGAAGTGGCGGAATTGGCAGACGCGCTGCGTTCAGGGCGCAGTGAGCATTACGCTTGTGGGGGTTCAAATCCCCCCTTCGGCACTCAAACCCCATCAGGGGTTTTCTTTTTACGGCATGATAACTGCAACCTATCTCAGATAACAAGGATTTCTTTGAAAAAATCTTTACGTGTTATTGTGATTGAGTTCACTAGTTTTATTCAGAAATGTTGGGAAAAGTTGCTTGTCTCTTGGCGATGTCTCAGGTAATATGGTATGGATTTGGTTCATATGCGGGTCGTTACTGGATATCATTTTTGGCATAGGATTGAAGCGTAATTGTGATGTCAAAGGATAAAGAGCAAAAATCTACCTTTCCACGTCTTTGGCTTTTCGTCCTCTTGGTGTTAGGAGCCCTTGTCTTGGGGGATCTAAACCAGAGGATGGCGGATACGCGTCGTCTGGATGATGAAACAACCCTGCTTGAGGCTGAATTGGAAAGGTTGGAAGAAGAGAATGCTTCCCTTGAGAATGAAATTGCGATCGCCAACACGGAAGAATATGTTGAGCGCTGGGCTCATCAAGAAGCTAAGAGGGTCCGAGAGGGAGAGGTGCTAGTCATCTTAATTGGACCTGAGGATGAGGAAGACGATTCTGGACTTCCAGCTGAACCAGAACCCCCCGTTTTAAATAACCTCGAAGTCTGGTTAAAATTGCTCATCGGGAAATAATCAGATCAGATTTTCTCTTCATTGTTGGGATCCTTCCTAATACGAACCTAATCTAAATGGGTTGTGTTGTTCTGCAGTCATTATACAATTCCTTCTCACTTCCCTTGTGATAATGGTTGCAATTTACTGATAACTCCCATGCGGAGGGGTGTATTTCATCTGATGTTGCATAAACCTTTTGGTGTTGAGGTAGGGACACCACCCCAACTCTCACCCCGGGAGTACAAGATGCAACAGCCTACGGAGTGCATCCATGCGGAGCCTTTTCTTGACGGTCTTAAAAGCACTGTGTTATAATCCT
>Ga0154793_1169_pt2 | contig 10958 bp, 11 predicted proteins | sample Rifle2008BG16ft_FD_105801 | JGI IMG/M metagenome (GOLD analysis project Ga0154793, IMG submission 105801) | Chloroflexi bacterium RBG_16_48_8 | reverse complement strand
GGCGCTGGCGACAAACATCATGATGCCTACAGTCTTCGCACCTGTTCCTCGCAGCTTCCCACGAAAAATGGAGTTACCCAGCAAACATGAGATGGCTGCCATACCAAAAAGCACAATCATCTGAAGGTTGATGTGCATTCTCCCCTATCCTGTCTAACTTAAGACAGCATCAGCCGTGCTTATGGGATCGGCAGAATTCGTAAGTCTACCGTCCTCCAAAGAACAACGAGCCTACATCATAAGCAGATTTTTCTGCCTGCAATCATTTTCTGGCTTACATCTTATGGCTGTTCGCACTCCAGCGACCTTACACCTTCCATACATTCTTTTGCATCAAGACCTTCCCCCATCTATTCCTAAAGGTTTAAGCAAGGTCGATCCTTCCTGTCCGGATTGCAATGGATGCCCCCTCCTCTTAAGCAAACCATGCCCATTAAACCCTCAGGCGCATTTCATCAAGTGTTGCATTTTGTGCTCCCAAGGTGAGAGTTAGACCACCCCTCTAACTCAATGCCAAAGAATGTTGCAACATAGAATGGAATGCGCCCAAGCCCTCTCCGCTTGTGTAAAAACCAGTACCATTTTGCTATGCACTAAAAAGGGATTCGACGATATCCTTCTTGAGGATCGACCGGTTTCAAGGCTCGATCCTATGATTAGAGCACCATAAAAGAAAATAACGCTAGATTCCATTCCATCGTGCTCACTTCCCTTGAGGTTCCGTTAGGCGGGTGCCTCAGCCTGTCTACCGAGTCGAAAGGATGTATCCGTGCATGGCACAAGGCCGAATACAAAGGTCACTTTCCGGAAAATGAAACTGCATGTAACATCTTCTGGATGGAATGGCTATTCTTTGGTGCTGGGGAAATCGTGTGGTTAGATGGATGTGGGAAAATGGCTCTGCAACTGGATTTGTTTTTTTACCAAAACGGGTTCCTGTTTTTTTTGAATCCCTTCAACAAAGTAAAACCCACCTAAATTCCTTAGATTGAAACCGTAACATGTCTGATGCGAATTCGTATCCAATGAGGAACAGACAGATCAAGCCGGATTTTGCGGATGAGACGATGCTTGTTCATCGTGCGATCGAGGGTGATACCCAAGCATTCGGCGATCTTTATGAACGATATTTGAATCATCTTTATCGATACTTTTACTATCGTATCGGGGATTCGAGATTAGCGGAGGATTTTGCTGAGACAGTTTTCGTGAGGGTCTGGGAGAGCCTATCGAGTTTTAAGATATCAAGAATTTCATTCAAGGGCTGGCTCTACCGAATAGCTCATAATCTACTTGTGGATTACTACCGTACTCGCAAGTTGCAGCAATCCCTGGATGAGGACTTTGATTTCCCTGATCCTCTACAATCACCTGAGGATCAATTGATCACCTCAGAGCGGGAAGCCCTGGTTATCTCAGCCCTTAAAGAATTGAAGCAGGAGTATCAAGATGTTCTAACGCTTCGCTTTGTCAATGGCCTCAGCCATTCGGAGACTGCAAACGCAATTGATCGTAGTATAGGTGCCGTCCGTGTCCTCCAGCATCGAGCGCTACAGGCGTTAGATAAACAACTTGAACGAATGACAAGGGAACAAAGTGAGTAAGGTTCTAGAGAAAACACTTGCGGAATGTCTTGAGGCAATGGAGGAAAACCTCTCGCTAGAACAGTGCCAAGAACGCTATCCCAGGTATTGGGAACAGCTGGCTCGGCTACTTCCGCTCGCATCTGCACTGCGTGAGGCGCCTCCAGTGACTCCATCCTTCTCCTTCCGACGAAATGCACGTCGGCGGCTGATCTCCCAACTACCTCCCCACAAATCGTCCGCCAAGATGACCTGGAATTTGCCCCAGTTATTTAACCTTTTCAAGGTGTCCAACCTGCAAACGTTAAAACCAGCTCTTCAACTGCTGTCTATCCTTGTGGTTATTTTCTCCCTGGGTACAGGGGTAAGCGCGGTTTACGCTTCTGGCGATTCCCTGCCCGGCGACGCTTTGTATCCCATCAAAATCGGTGTAGAGAACCTGCAATTGCTTTTAACCTTCGACGACGCAAGCGAAGCTCGTTTGCAGATTGAATTCGCCCAGAAGCGTATTGGGGAAATGAAAGCCTTAGCAGAACAGGGGCGATACGAAGATATCCAGACAGCTGCAGAGGGCTATCAATCTTTACTGGATGCAACAAATGAGACTTTGCGAACGATGGTTTTGGCAGGTGATCAGCGCACAAAGGAAATGGGCGTTCTCATTGAAGAAGCCCTTTTCTACGATGCTCTCATCCTTTCTGGATTGAAAGAGGTAGTCCCCACAGATACGCAAGGATATCTCGATGTCGCCATTGGTGCCTCCAAATCCGGAAATGCAATTGCACGTCAGTGGGTGGAACTCTATTCTTCCTCACCTGCTGGTGCGGTATCCCAGCTTCCAGAAGTCACTCAGATGGGGGAAGACTTTGGTATTCCTCTTCCAACGGACCTCGTTTGTTGGCCAAGCGATTTAGCTGCTAATCCACCCGAAGGTATCCCCCTATGTGAGGAAGAACAGACGCCTGTTCCCTTACCCAAGAATCTCATCCTTTTCTGCTGGCCGCAAGAGATCCCCTTCGATGCACCTAAGGACATCCCACTGTGCCAGGCAGGAGAAGAACCTATCCCCCTGCCCGTTGACCTGAATCTGGTTTGTTGGCCACGAGAGATCCCCTATGATCCACCCGAAGGCCTGCCAGTCTGTGAGGAAGGTCAGCTTCCTGTCCCAATCCCCAGAGATCAAGATCTTTCCTGCTGGCCCACGAATATTCCCTACGACCCTCCCCAAGGAGTCCCTCTGTGTGATGATGGTTCCTATCCAACACCCGCGCCAGAGGAACTACCTTGTTGGCCACCCGAACTTCCCTCAGACCCACCCCCTGGTCTGCCGCTCTGTGAACCAGGTCAATTCCCCACCCCAGCTAGGGACAGTTCCTCCCTGGGTGGCATTCGTGGCGGTGGAGCAGCGGATCTCTTAAACGATATCCGTTCTCAACTCGCACAAGAATATTGCTGGCCAGCTTGGCTCGACCAGAAACCTCCGTTGGGAATGCCCATCTGCCCGTCGGACTGAACTACATACCCCACTTTCACGATATCGATTCAAAAGCTAAAATCCCCCTGCTTGGTCCTTACAAAGAAGATTGTCGATGCAACGACAGGGGATTCTCGCTCTGGAAGATTCATATATCTTTCTTATGTTAATGTAACCATTGTGGCTGTTATAATCAAAATGGATGGGTACTAGTCAATAGTTGCACATCCTATAAGGAAGGTCCACATGATGCGATTTGACCGTTTTACGGAACGCGCCCAGGATGCTGCCCAACGTGCGGCAGAGATTATCCAGCGGTATGGACATAACCAGATTGATACAGAACACATCCTGCTGGCGCTGATCGAACAGCCTCAAGGCGTTATTTCACAAATCCTTGAGAAACTGAACATCGATATCGATACACTATCTAACAAAATCGACAATCAGCTCCGCACCAGTCCTAAAGCCAACATTTATGGTGGGGGCGCAGGGCAGATTTTCATCACACCAAGAGTCAAACGTGTGATGGACATGGCCAACGAGGAAGCCAATCGACTCAACGATGAATACATCTCCACAGAGCACATCTTCCTGGCTATTCTCTCCGAACGGAACACCGCTATCGCTCGCCTGCTTTCAGAGGAAGGTATCACCAAAGAACGAGTGTACGACACCGTCAAGGATATCCGTGGTGGCCAACGCGTGACCGATCGCAAAGCGGAAACACGCTACCGAACTCTGGAGAAATACACACGCGATCTCACCCAGATGGCCAAAGAGGGCAAGCTAGACCCAGTGATCGGTCGTGACCAAGAGATATTACGTGTCATCCAAATCCTCTCGCGACGAACGAAGAACAATCCTGTACTTATCGGTGAAGCTGGTGTAGGAAAGACTGCCATTGTGGAGGGCCTGGCTCAGAAAATCGCTGCCAACGATATCCCTGAAATCCTAGCAGGGAAACGTGTTGTCTCCCTGGATTTAGGCGCCATGATCGCAGGCTCACGATTCCGTGGGGAATTCGAAGAACGGTTGAAAGCCGCCATTGAGGAGATCCAGCGTGCAGAGGGCGAGATCATCCTCATGATCGATGAGTTGCACACTGTTGTTGGTGCCGGAGCAGCACAAGGTGCCATGGATGCTTCCAACATGCTGAAACCCGCCCTGGCACGGGGAGAATTGCAATGCGTCGGCGCCACTACCCTGGATGAGTACCACAAGTATATTGAGAAGGACGCTGCCTTAGAACGCCGCTTCGCCCCTGTGTATGTGGATGAACCCACTGTCGATGAAACTATTGAAATGCTGAGAGGTCTTCGCGATCGCTATGAAGCACACCATAAAGTCAGCTTCTCTGATAATGCCTTGATCTCGGCCGCAAAATTATCCCAACGGTACGTGACTGACCGCTCACTGCCCGATAAGGCGATCGACCTGATGGATGAAGCCGCGGCCAAGCTGCGAGTTGCTTTGTACTCCCTCCCTCCTGATCTGAAAGAGGCCAAGGCAGAAATCGATCGCCTTATGGCCGAGGAGGTTCTGGCTGGGAATGAACGCGATTACGAGCGCGCCGCAGAGAAGAAATCACAGCGTCTTCGTTTGGAAACGGACTTTCGCGAAAAACGAGATGCCTGGGAGGCTGAACATCAACTGGACGAGATCGTGGACGCGAACGACATCGCTGAGGTTGTCGCTATGTGGACAGGCATCCCTCTCAGCCAAATGATGGAGACGGAAGCCGAGAAACTCCTACTCATGGAAGATCGGCTTCATGAACGCATCATTGGTCAGGATATTGCCATCCATGCCTTAGCGGATGCGATACGCCGCGCTCGAGCAGGATTGAAAGATCCTCGGCGGCCCATCGGCTCCTTCATTTTCCTTGGGTCCTCAGGCGTTGGAAAGACCGAGATGGGCAAAGCCCTGGCGGAATTTCTCTTCGACGATGAAGATGCTATTGTGCGGATTGACATGAGTGAATATCACGAACAACATACCGTCTCCCGCCTCTTCGGTGCGCCCCCAGGCTACGTGGGTTACGAAGAGGGTGGTCAATTGACGGAAGCTGTCCGACGTCGACCCTACCGCGTCATCCTTTTTGATGAAATAGAAAAAGCTCACCCAGAGGTTTGGAATGCGCTTCTGCAGATTCTCGACGATGGTCGCCTCACGGATGGACAAGGACGGGTGGTCGATTTCCGCAACACGGTTTTGATCATGACCTCCAACCTGGGTACAGAATTCGTCACTCAGGCTGGGACACTGGGCTTTTTACGATCCGGTGAAGGGGGAGATGAGAGTGAAGCCGAGGAGAAAATTGAAAAAGCGCTGAAAGATACCTTCCGCCCTGAATTCCTCAATCGAATCGATGAAATCATCATCTTCTCACCACTCACAGTGGAACAGATGGAAGAAATAGTAGACCTTAAAATGAAACAGGTGCGGGAGCGATTGGCTGAGCACGGTCTCAACGTGCAGTTGACAGAAGCCGCTCGGAAGTGGCTGGCCCAGGAGGGATATGATCCTGCCTTCGGTGCACGACCGCTCCAAAGGGCTTTGCAGAAAAACGTTGAGAGTCCACTCTCTGTCAAGATCCTACAAGGGGAATTTGAGGAGGGGGATACCGTGATCGTAGATTATGCGGAAGACAAGGGCTTGACCTTCCGCCGTGTGGAAGATAGCACCCCTATCAACATTGAGGAAGAAGTATCTGCCTAGTAGGGGACCCCCGGTGAGGCATCTTTCCATTTTAACCTCCCGCAGGCTTTGAGCTTGCAGGAGGTTTTTTATAACCTTGTTATGGCTATCAACTTTTTCCCCTCCCGCAAGTCCTGAACCACCAGGATGTTTTTCTTTCCTCCAGCTCCAGCAAGATTCTTTACACCTTTTCGATGGTTTCTGCAGCATGCTGAAGCAAAGCCTGAGCACTCTCGATGTTGACTTCCGACTCCCCTCCCAGCATGAGAGCCAACTCAGAAATTCGCTGGGAGGGATCCAAAGCATGGACCACAGTGGTTGTTCGCCCGCCCTCTATACGTTTCTCCACCCTGAAATGCTGGTCGCCGAAAGCGGCCAATTGGGGCAGGTGTGTGATACACAGAACCTGGTGATCTCTGGAAAGTTTCCACAGCTTGCTCCCCACCACTGCCCCAACACGCCCCCCAATGCCCTGGTCGATTTCATCAAAGATCAGGGTTGGCATCCGGTCAGCGTCTGCAAGCACATTCTTCAAAGCCAACATCAGTCGTGTCGTCTCTCCACCAGAGGCAATTTTGGCCAAAGGCTTCAAACCTTCACCGGGGTTGGGTGCAACAAGGAATTCTATGCGATCCAAACCTGTCGAGGTGAAAGCAACCCGCCGACCTTCTACAGGGACACCTTCCTGGCTATCCTCCCAGCTCTGGTCAACCCCAAACTTAGCCCCCGCCATGCGCAGATCGCTCAATTCAGCATCGATCTCTCCTGTCAGGCGCGAACCGGCTTCACATCTTGCATTCGAAAGCTCAAGCCCCAATGCAGCCAGACGTTTAAGCTGTTCTTCCTCCTGTGTCTCTAAGAGCCTCATCCGTTCTTCAGCGTGGGTAATGGCATCCAACTCCATCCGCGCCTTCTCGGCATAGGCGATGATTTCCGGGATCACTTCACCATACTTGCGCTGCAGACTACGGATCACCTCCAGCCGTTCTTCAACCTGATCCAACCGCTTCGGATCATTATCGATTCTTTCCTGATAGTCCCGTAATCGTCGAGCGAGATCCGAAGCTGTCTCCAGAAGCACCTGCGCTTCCATGTGTTCTTGTGCCATGCTTGGATCTACTTTTGCCAGATTTTCTAGAGAATGAACTGCCCGGCCAATAAGATCGGTTGCCACGGGATGGCTATCCACTTCTTCATCCAATGACAGAATGGCTTGCTGTGCCAACTCGGCCAGTTGTTCAGCATTGGCAAGACGGATGCGTTCTTCCAAGAGGCTGTGGTCTTCCCCAGGTTTTAAAGAAGCCATCTGGATCTCATTGATTTGGAATGCAAGCAAATCCGCTCTTTGAACTGAATCCCTCTCCTGCTTTCGCAGTGTCGCCAGCTCCCCCCGAGTGTGTTGAAATTGACAATAGATTTCAGAGTATTGTTGGAGCAAGCTACCAACCTGGGCAAAACGATCAATCATTCCCAGATGTTCAGGGACACGTAGCAGACTCAAATGTTCCGATTGCCCATGGACGTCCACCAGCAGTTCCCCAATTTCGCGAAGTAAACTTAGGGGCACCATGCGTCCATTGATGCGACAAATATTGCGGCCTTCTCTCCGTACCTCGCGTCCAAGGGTAACGTAGTCAGGATCGTCTAATAATCCCTCTCGTTCCAGGATCGCCCCCACTTGTTGGCGGACAGGCTCCAGCAACTTGAATGTCCCCTCAATCAGGGCAGTGTCCGCTCCAGTACGGATGCTGACGGTCTCAGCCCTTCCACCCAAGAATAGCTCGACAGCATCAATGATGATCGATTTCCCGGTCCCCGTTTCACCGGTGAAAATAATCAGCCCGGAGCCAATCTCCAGGGTTAGTTCATCAATAATGGCATAATCGCGGATTTTTAACTCAGTCAACATAGAAGATTTTCACCATCGAATGCCCCGCAGACGGTAAAAAAGGGTGCTGATCATTAAAAAGCCATAAGCGAGTAGAAAAAGGATTTTCAGTCCTACGCTGCCGAGCCAAGCAGGGCTGGCACCAGCATAAGCAACGGAGAAGATCCCTAAACCAACTGGAAACAGATGAGGAAGAACACCAATCACTCCACCGATGACGGCAACGAATGGAAGGCGGCGACTGCGCCGACGACCAACGGCAACTCGGATGACTTCCGCTAACCCACCCCCAACGACAGGTGCAAAAATAAAGCCTGCCCAATACCACAAGTAGCCCAAGATTCCGATCCCCAGCCCCACCCCAACAGCGGCAATAATGGATGCGAGGGGGTAATCCCGCAGAAGGGCAGTATCAAACCCTGCCTGCTGACCGCGAATGCACTCCTTACAGCGATAGCCCACCGGTGTAAGAACGGCACAAGAGCTGCAGATCGGTTTTTCACAGCGATTGCATCTGAGAGATGTCTCTCGCTTAGGATGATTGGCGCAATAAAGGCTCTGATCCGTCAACGAAGCGCTCCAGTGGTAGGGTTTTGATTCATCCGTGAAGTCAGATTCCGGTAGAAATAATCCGGATCCTGAACACGGATGAATTGCAGCGTATGCTCGCCGACACGCGCGTACACTTGATCCTCATCCTGTAATTTGGTGGAAGGCTGTCCGTCAATAGTGAGGGAAGCCTCATGATCGGTCTTTACCACAACTCTCACCCAGGAACCTTCATGCAGTACAATCGCTCTCTCAACGGAGAGATGGGGAGCCACGGGAACGATGAGGATATTACGCAATTCTGGTGGTAGGATCGGGCCTCCGGCCGCCAGTGCATAGGCTGTTGAGCCCGTGGGTGTCGCAATGATCAACCCATCGGCGATATACGTTGTCAGATAATGCCCATCTACCTCGGTGATGAGCTGTACCGGTCTCACGAACTCCCCCCGACCTACGAAACACTCATTGACAACATCCCAAACCCCAAGTACACCTTCGTTGCGACGGTGTTCAGCGCGCAGCATCATTCGCGCTTCAATCCAATAATCCCCAGATAACACACGCTCTAATGTCTGTTTCCAATTCTCATGCTGGACGGCAGTAAGAAATCCAAATCGTCCTAGGTTCACCCCCAGGATGGGCACCCCCGAAGGTGCACACAGATGCCCAGATCGGAGCATGGTCCCGTCCCCGCCTAATGCAATCAGCAACTTGAATTCACCATCTTCAATCTGCTCTCGAAGTTCAGGATCATAGAGGGACCCGTGAGCTTCTTTCTGACCAAGCTCCCGTAGGTAAGCCGCAATTTCCTCTGCCAGGGGAGCTGCCTCCAGCATACTTGGATGGTAAACCACAACAAAAGAATCGGGGATTGTGGATGGCGTATCCATCATCGATATTATAGCTGAACCAGCATCATGCACGATCACCTTCTACTTGGATCTTCCACTCAATGAGTGGGATAGGTTCTGATTGCAGGGAAATACTTGGTAGGGCAACCATTCCCACAAATCGTTCCACCCATTTATTTCTGATCCAACTTCCTTTCAACATCTCTTAGGGCATCCTTCAACTCACGCTGTTGGATACTGGTGGTCATATCACCTCTTGTACGCTCTGTCACGCCGCGCACCATATCCGTTATCCTTCGAAGGTTGCCCGTGATCGCATCGGGAAAGTCTACTGTCACCAAATAACTGTAAATATCATCCATCGCATCCAATAAGCGCTCTCCTTCGGTAACAGCATCATGGCGCAGAATATCCAATACGCGCCTACGCAGCTCGCCTACAGCCTCTCCCAACCCACTTAAATAGGCCGCATATTCAACGCCCAATTCATCGGGATCAGGGAGTGGTTCATTGCCAATGAGGGCATAGACGATGCTTGCTTCAGCAAATTCCTTAAGCGCATCGCGGGTATAACCAGCGAAGTAGATGTCCGGATAGGATCCTTGCACACTACTCATTTCATCGGCCAACTTACGGGCATCGCTGAGATGCTCTTTCGCTAAGCCACGTTCGTTACGGTGAATGGCTCGAATGGCGCGCGAACAGTGTCTGATGAGAACGCGTGATTTGTGCAAGGTTTCATCTCGAGCTTTGTTTTTCTCTTCCAAGTAATGATGAATGCGCTCACCGATCGCTTCTAAGTTGTCCATATCGTTCACTCCTCCCCCGGGTCTTGGGAGGAAGAAAGCGAGCGGAAAAGCTCATCCGCCAGAGTTGGGTTCTGCGGGAGACGAATCTCTCCATACTTCTCTTCATATTTCTTGAGATGCCCCTCTAATGCCTGGTAGAGTGCTTTAGCATTGGTGGGTGTCATAATCACACGGGCTTTAATGAGTGCCTGAGAGGTTCGCGGCAAAATTTGAGCCAAGTCAATCACAATTTCGGAAGGTGAGTTGGTGATCAGGGCAAAGTTGGCATAAATAGGCTCCAAGGTGCCGGGCAATTGAATCTGTACATGACCGCCCACAGGCGGCTTTTGAGAAGATTTTGACATCTGTATTCACTCCATTGGATCATCAAAGGCCCTCCAGCAAATAGAATCTACCAGAGGGCCCCTTGATTGGGTAGATTAGAATGGGATATCTTCGGCATTTTCGGGTGCTGCACCCATCCCAGATGAATCCATCCCAACATCCTCCGTCTCTGCTCGCCCTCCCAAGAAGCGTAAGGTCTGGGCAGAAACTTCAAAGGAGGTACCGGGTGTGCCGTCCTGGCGTGTCCACACTCTGGGGTTGCCATTCTCATCTGGCACCAAACGTCCCTCGACCAATACCTGACGTCCCTTGCGAAGGTACTGATTGGCAGCTTCCGCCTGTTTTCCCCATACGGAGACGCGGAACCAAACCGTCTCGTCCCGCATCTCACCGCTGCTGTCGGAATAGCGGCGGTTGGTAGCAACGTTCAAGTTGGTCACTGCTTGACCGGAGGGTGTGTAGCGCATCTCAGGATCACGACCGAGATTGCCAACAAGTATAATTTTATGGAACATGGGGGTCTCCTTTCCGATGGTGATCTACATCTCGTTCTGGCCCGGGTGGCCAAGGTAACATACTGTTCGCCCATCGGGACTTTAGAACAATTGTACTACTATATTAAGGACCATGTCAATAGCCTTTTCTCGAAGTTTGCGTTGCATTATGTATTCCCAAGTTAAGCATTGTAATGATTTGCTCTATCCCTCAACATCATAAGAAGTCCGCATCATCAAGTGAAGAACCCCGCAACAAGCGCGGGATTCTTCCAAGGAAAAAGCC
>Ga0154793_1160_pt4 | contig 11084 bp, 10 predicted proteins | sample Rifle2008BG16ft_FD_105801 | JGI IMG/M metagenome (GOLD analysis project Ga0154793, IMG submission 105801) | Chloroflexi bacterium RBG_16_48_8 | reverse complement strand
GCCGGGTTATCCCCAGATGTGGACAAAATGTGGATAATTGAAAAGGGCGGCAGCAAGAGAAAGCAGAATTCGCATAGCCAGCCACAAGAACAACAGCGTTTTGCGGTCCTCGAGAAGCGTATTTTGTATACGCAAAACAAATTACCGGTTGGGTTGGGGTTAAAAACAAGGATTGAAGGCCTTGGTAGGATCATTCCGAGGCGAGATTAAGCGAGAATGATGAGAAATTCAAGCCGCGCTCTTAAAAGAAACCAAACTGTGGATTGTAGAGATAGGATAGATCAATCTTATGAATTTACCCTTACCAACCAGCATTGATGTTTGCAGAATGATTAATACGTGCGAATTGTAATTCTTATGACGATGGTCTTGGAAAAAAGGGAGCACGCATGCGGTTATGGAGAATAGAACTTGTTGTCCTTGGAAATAAAATCAGTGGGGATCTCATGAGGAGCATAGGATGATCCTATTGAGGAGAACGATTTCATAGAGGATTTGATGGATTCTCTATTTTCTTATTCATGCCAGGGATGTTTTTGCAGCATTTCCCGCAATCTTGTCCAAAGGGCTTCTTCCATATGGGCGATTTCGAGCAAGGGTGATGTTGTCTCTGAAAGGATGGGGGATGGGTCTTTCATCTTTGAGCCCTCCTTGAAAAGCTCAGCCACCTCCTGCCATTTGTCGCCAACGACTTTTAGGTTCTTGCCAGCCTCAGCCAGCTTTTGAACACCCGAGAGCTTTGCCGCCTCCTCAAGGAATCTGCCATACATATAGCGGAAGAGCCCACCGCCTGTTCCACCTTCGGCGTCGATGAAGATGTAACTGTTGAAACAGGACCAACGGAGCTCTTCCGCATCCATGGTTTTCGGCCACCGGGGAACACGTGAAGCTGCTTTAAGGATGCCCCTGACGCCAATATTGGATATGGGAGCTTCCAGCATATATTTGCAGACATCCAAAATAGCCTCTCGGATCTCCTCCGGTTGGGGTTGCCGCTTTAGGCTGAAGTCGAAGGTGAACCACATGTTTTCTGGAGGGAAGGGCTTGAATTTCGATCCGCGTGCTTTGATCAGGTCTTCCCAAGAGACGGGGTGGAGGTCCTTATCGCGATCGGCAATGAGCACTTCTTTGCTAACGGGATCGTATCCACCAACGACGATGGCATGTCCGCCGAAGTGGAAGTCCTCAGGCAGGTCAAAATAGGGAAGGAAACCCATGTCGACATTCATCATGACAGGCTGACCCGCTTCTAAAAGTTCGAGCAGGGCTTTCTCAGCCTTGCTAGCACTGCCGCTGTGATGTTTTTCCACCAGAACCCCCGTACGGCGACCTGCGGTAATCTCCAGGCCTTCCTCACCGGGGCGGCCCACGTTGCCTCGCCCCCCAATCATGGGTGCCATCCCTTTCATATGCCAGTAGATGAAGCTCAATCCAGAGCCGATCCCCAGAAGCATATCTTCGCTTATGTTGTGATTGTAGAAATCATAGATATGCAGCATTGAACCCGTGACGCAGTGGTGCGTCTCCAAGGATCGGAAGCCAGCAAAGGGTATTAAAGACATTGTCGATCTCCTGTACTCTAGAAAAGAAGGGTTTGATCCTTTCATTTAGCCTTTCGAATGGGCTGCCTTAATATCGTCTTCAGCTTCTCGGAGGCGGTTTTACGCGGGTCGCTGAGGTAGATCTCGTGGTGCTTGCCAGCCTCCACATAGCCATTTTGTGGGAGGAATTGGATGTGCAGCTTGGCCAGGACGGGTCCTTCCTCGCTGTAGGGTCCGAGATGGAGAATCTGTGCTGAGAGCCCCTCGTGATAGCTCTCAAGTCGTATCTTGTCCAGCGCTGCTGGATTTTTACCTTGCCTGACTTGCTCACAGGTCTCCAAGAACATCTCTTGGGTGATCCAATCAGGCTGCATGATCATCATGGTCCATTGCCACGAAACTCGATCAGAAGCCTTGAATCGCTCAAGCCATTCCTTCTCGTCTGTAATACCAGCCAGGGAAAAAACCATCTCGGGAGAGCCCCACAACCCCTCCGGGGGTGGTACAACATAATCCGTTCCCAAGGTTTTTTTGCTCATGAATTTGAGCTTGTAGGCTGCAGCATACAGGGCTTCGATCGCATCTTGGTACTCTTGTGCTGTGTTTGGGTCTCCCCTACCATCGAGCATGAGATACTGCATTGAAGGGACCTCCACCACCTGAAATTCCTTGGCAGAGGGTTGGTAAAGTTCTTTAAATTCTTTTTTAAAGTCGATTTTCGTCATTTTCCTATCCTTGGCGTTGTTCCAATTGCTGGACGAAGTCAGTGACCCAACTTAGTTCGGCATCGATTAGGGTCATGCTGAGGTCGAAAAGCGCGTTCACATTGAAAGGGAGCTGTGCCTCGTGGGAGTCCCAGCGCTTCCTTAGATGCTCAGCCCGTTCCGCCATTTTTTTGCGGTATTGATGGAGGGCTTGGAGAGAGTCTTCCGCTGGAATAGCCTGGAGATTGGAAAGCCCCAAAAGGAAGGCGGAGTAGGGTGGGATCGGGCTCGAGAGGGCTTCGAGGGTTGCCTTGTGGTAAGCTTCAAGACCTGCCTTTGTGATGTGATAGACCTTGCGTGCGGGACCTTTTCCAGTGGGTTTTTCAATCTGTCCTTCGACGAGCCCTTTTTTCTCCAGCTTGTTCAGGATGTAGTAGATTGAAGAAAAGCCTACTTCGGTCCAGTTGCGCATTTCGCGCGCCTCGATCACTTGCTTGATCTCGTAGCCGTGCCTCGATTTTTCGACGATAAGGCTGAGAATAGCCATCTCCGCATTTGTCATGAGATTAATATCCTTGTAACATAATATTCTAGTTATAGGATATATTGTGTAAATGGATCTGTCAAGGGATGCAGGCCCAGGATGGGAAGAATGGCTAAAGAATAAAGCCAGGAGGGTAGAATGAATCGAATCGTATAAGAAAGCTGGTCGTTTTTGCCCTGCCGCATGTTTAAAACCCGCGGCAGGGTTTTTGCTCTGGATGACGTTTAAAGCATGCTCGAGAAATCGTGAGGGTAAGGCGCTTCAAAGATCATCGTTTCTTTGGTTTTAGGGTGTATCAGGGTCAAGGAGAGGGCGTGTAACCCCAGGCGTTGGAGCAGGTTATGGCTGAGGTGAGTCCTATCCCCGTAAAGCGGGTCAGCAAGGATGGGGTATCCAATATGCTTTAGGTAGGCCCGAATCTGATGGGTGCGACCTGACAACGGAGCAGCTTCCAGCAGGCTGTAACCCTCAAAGCGACGCAATACCCTAAGCTCCGTGACGGCAGATCTCCCTTTCAGAGGGTCGACCACTGTGCGGTGTCGTCGATCGCTATCTGAGTGAAGGGGGTTTGTGATAGTGGTATTTTCCCAAGGAGGCTGACCTGCAACCAGGGCATGATAGACCTTGAAGGCGCGTTTTTCCTGAAATTGTGTGTTCAGGTGTTGGTAGGCATCTGCAGTGCGAGCCAGCACAACGATTTCACTGGTTTCTCGATCCAGGCGGTGAACGATCCATAAACGACCGAAGGTTGGTTCCAGGACAGATCGCAAGTGTGGCAAGGATGGATCATAACCATGGGGCAGGGTCAGCAGCCCAGATGGTTTGTTGGCTGCCACAAGGCTCGCACCGCACCAGAGGAGAAGTTGTTCTGGGTTTTGCAGCATTTGGTTGTGATTCTAGCGCAAAACGGAAGAATTACGCTTAATGTGAGGATATTCTCCATCAGGATTTCAAGGCAGGAGAACATCCGAATCAGGCTAAAAAGGTAAGTAACCAAGACAATAATGCGCATAGCCATTATATATTCTTGTTTTTCCTGCTGTAGCAGCAAAGCATTCCTCAATTGGACTTCCGCAGCTTTTCTAAATTCTTTACCGATTGCTTCGCCTCTACTGTCAATGGTTAAGTTGATAGATGCATTATTTGTCTCTACAATAAGGTGAACGATCTGATCTTGAGATCCCCGAGATTATCCTAGACAATAATCAAGCAGATAAATTGGGAGCTGTGAAATGAGCGAAGTTGTGCTACGTACAGAGGGGTTGACCAAATCCTACGGCACATTGAAAGCCGTGGATCATCTGACCCTTGAAATCAACAAGGGGGAGATTTTCGGCTTTCTAGGACCTAATGGGGCAGGGAAGACCACTTCGATCCATATGATGTGCGGCTTGTTGAGACCGGATGCAGGTCGTGTGCTGGTCCATGGTATGCCCGTAGCCAGCGGCGGTGCTGGCATCCGCGCTTGCATTGGAGTGTGTCCTCAGGAGATTGTCCTGTGGGAGCGATTGACCTGCATTGAGCAATTGCAATTTATGGGTGAGATGTATGGGGTGAGGGGGAGTGAAGCGCGCAGACGGGGGGATCTGTTGCTTGAGGAATTTGATCTGGTTGAGAAGCGAAGTAAACAAGTTCGGACGTTGTCCGGCGGTTTGCAGAGACGTCTTAACCTGGCGATGGCGCTTATCCACGACCCGGACATTGTTTTTCTCGATGAGCCCGAGGTGGGGCTTGACCCGCAGAGCCGCGTGAAGATTCGAGAGTACATCTTATCCCTGGCAGGGCACAAAACCATTATCCTCACGACGCACAACATGGACGAAGCAGATCGCGTAGCCGAGCGTGTCGCTATTATCGATCATGGAAAACTTCTGGTTTTGGATACTCCCGAAGTGTTAAAAAAGAGTGTGGGAGTGGGAAGTGTGGTGGAGATCCAGTTGACGGGTGGTGAAAGGTTGAATAATCGAGCGTGTGAGGCTTTGGCTGAATTGAAAAAAGGCGCTTCGGTGGAGGTGGTCGATGGGAGCCTGAATGTGCGCGCCCGTAATGTGGTGGCGCTCCTGCCCGAAATTCTGAAGAGAGTGACCGAGGCAGGTTTGGCCTATGGGGAGGTGCGCGTGAGAGAGAATACGCTGGAAGATGTTTTTATCCATTTAACTGGCCGGAGGTTGCGATCATGAGATTTCTCAGTATTCTCCGAAAGAGTATTCATGAGCAACTGAGGGATGTCCTGGTATTGAGCCTCACCCTAGCTTTTGCACCCTTCTTCGTGCTGGCTTACTGGCTATGGATGCCGAGTGGTTCGACCTTCTATAACGTGTTGGTGATCAATAAGGATACGGGTGTTCAGCTTTCCGATGGCTCGTATTTTTTCGCGGGTGATCAGGTGGTGGAGGCGATTGACAGCCTGACGTATGCCAATGGAAATCCACTCCTGCGGGTGAAGCTTGCGAGTGATCGTTTGGAAGCGGAGGCGCTCCTGCGAGATCGTGCGGGGACCGCTTTTTTGGTCATCCCAGAGGATTTTTCGAAGGCGCTCTTGGCGTTACGTGAAGGAGAACCCTCGAAGACCGCTTCGGTCACTTTTGGGGGTGATCTGACCAATCCCTATTATGCGGTAGCAGCGATCTTGACTACGTCCGCAATCGATTCCTATGTTCATGAGGCGACGGGGAGCGAGCCTCTTCTCCTTTACAAGGAAGAAGCCTTGGGAGCTTCTGCCGCGCGCACAGAGTTCGAGACGTATGTGCCAGGGATCCTCATCTTCGCCACGATCATGCTTATCTTCGCCGCTTCGATGACGGTGGTGCGAGAGGTGGAGGCGGGGACTCTGCGCCGCCTGCAGATCAGTCGTATGAGAGCATGGGAGCTACTGGGGGGAATCACGCTCACACAGGTCATCCTTGGCGTGATCGCGCTTTTACTGGCGTTCATCACTGCGATTGCGTTGGGCTTTCGCAGTCAGGGACCATTATGGGTGGCGATCCTTGTGGGTGCCTTAACCAGCGTGGCAATTGTGGGCGTGGGGATGGTGGTGGCCAGCTTTTCGAACACGGTTGCTCGGGCTTTTGTGATCGCCAACTTCCCCTTGGGTTTATTCATGTTCTTCTCCGGTGTCATTTATCCTGCGGCGGGCGTGCCCCTCTTCACGGTTGCCGGCAAGACAATAGGCTTGTACGACATCCTTCCGCCAACGCATGCCGTCGTGGCGTTGAATAAGGTGCTCAATTTGGGAGTGGGTTTTGGCGAAGTGCTCTATGAGCTGACGGCGCTACTGGTTCTCTCGCTGGCATATTTTGCCGTGGGCGTATGGATATTTCAACGTAGGCATATGCGGGTGGTGTGATGGCGATATTGTACTGGTGCGCGGGGGTATTCCCTGGAGTTCCATATATCTCCTCACCCAAGCGAGTGAGGAAATAAATATTTCAACGTACTGATGGTGCGGTTACGTTCAAGATCAACACGATCAAATTAATTAAGACAATAAGTATCTCCAAGGCAAGGGCGACGAGAATATCCAGCGGTGCCTTATAACCCCTCAATATGATTATCAAAGGAAATACTGTGGAAGTTGCAGATGCAAGGACGAGTAATAAAGGGAGTAGGATAGAGAATATTTTTATGTAGCGTTGCCCTCGTCTTTGAGCCAGGTAGGTTGCTAGACTTTCAGGCAATTTTAAGAAAGATAGCATAATGATAGCCAAGCCTAAGACACCGCGCCTAAATTTGATATACAACAATCTATCCAAAATGCCATTCGAAGAAGTCTTTTGTCCTCGAACCTGGTCAAAAATGGATGATACTTCCATGGCGCGTGAATTGAACCACTGATGCACTGATGGGACTGAGAACGCTGAGGGGATAGAACCACTGAAGCACTGAATTAACTGAAAGCGCTGAAATAGATTTATGGATTGGCCATAGGCTATGTTGGTTGTATTTTCAGTGGAATCATTTTTCTCAGCGTTTCAGCGGTTCAGGCTTTGATCTGGCGAGGCGTTCGATAGATAATTAGGTATGGAGTGATCGGTCCGATAAAGGCCTCTTATAACGTGATTTATTTAAAAGGAGCAAGCTATAGGGGAGATGCACACAAAACCTTCTTAAGGTTGCATGAACACCTTCGGGCTAAGGATTTTGAGATAGGAGGGTCAGTGATGATATGACACATTGCCAGCATTGCGGAAATCGTTGATGGTCTGGAAGAGGCCATCCGTTTTTATCGTGAAGTTTTGGGTTTAGAGGTTGAGCATGAAGCAGGATCGGGGTATGCATTGGTGAAGGTGGGAGGAACCCTGCATTTTGCCATTTGGGAAAGGGGAAATGCAGCTGGAGCTACCTTTGGCGATCGGAGTCAGAAGGAGAAGATCCCTGTGGGATTCAGCATAGGTTTTGAAGTGGATTCTGTGGAGGGAGCGGTTCGTGAGATTGAAGCTAGAGGATGGTCGGTCGTTCAATCCAGGAAAGAGGAAGCATGGGGTCAGGTGACGAGTCGGTTTTACTCCCCTAGTGGCGCTTTGTGTGAGTTTTCTGAGATGCCCAAGGCTTGGTAGATTACCCAGGCGTTGAAAGCCGCTGATGACTGAGAAACATGAAGGTAGAACGGCTTCTTTGTAAGGGAGCTGTCCAAGGGAAATATCGCAGGAAATGACGGTTGGCCTCCAATATCAACCTATGGAGTTGTGGAATCCCCAATTAAGGTCAATCCTAAGGACGAATAGCAGAGTCAGTCCCCGAGCAACCTTCGGTTGCTTTCCCGCTGGTTCTCCCCGATTAACGTCATTCCGACGAGCAAGGCGAGGAGGAATCTCGTTGTTGGGCCAACACGGTCCATTTACAGGGAGAACGAGATCCCTCGACGAAGTTTATCCTGAGCGAAGTCGAAGGACCTTTCGGGATGACGTTAAGGGGAGGGACGTTTGTTTTCGTATCAGGGACAGAGATTTGTAGGGTGGGTTTCAAAACCCGCTCGATGGCTTCAGAATGAAGTGACCTGCACCTGTCCGTTGCGAAAATACCAAATCCATCCATAATTGAACCCGATCCAATAGCAACGCGAAGTTCCGCAGGTGTATTTCGTTTGATGTAAAAGCAGATTTGGAGAGGATGAATTGTCTCAATTGCCAACGGTTATAAAATTTTTTGCACCGGTCATCGATACCACCATCAATGCCCTCATGGGTACGGTCGATCAGAAGATGAAAGAGGGAAAGTGTGACTTTATCCTTCTCATTTCGTCGCCGGGGGGGTCCGTTTTTCATGGATTAAGCGCATACAGCTATCTCAAGGGTCTCCCAGCCAAGATCACGACCCATAATTTCGGAAGCGTCGATTCCATCGGAGTGATCCTGTTCTGTGGTGGTTCAACCCGGTTGTCCGTGCCTCAGGCCAGGTTTCTGCTACATGGTGTCAGTTCGAATTTCCAGCAGAATATGAGCCTGGAGGAGAAACAGCTGGAAGAGCGTTTAAGAAGTTTAAAAATTGATACGGAGAACATTGCCAAAGTGATCGCAGCCACAACAGGGAAGTCCATCGAGGAGGTGACTCAAGCCATGCTGGATCGAATCGCGCTCAATCCAGAAGAGGCGAAGGCATGGGGACTCATCCATGAGATCCAGGTGGAATTATTTCCTTCAGGGGCAGAGGTCATTCCAATCCACTTCCAGCAACCATTCTCCCCTAACGCAGGCCTGCAAGGCCAACAAGTGTGATTTGTCTGGAAGAGGAAAGGGTTCCATGAATGAATCCATGGATACGAATGGCTCGATATCCGTCCTGGGTTCTATGGTTTTTCCCTCTGATGTTCGACGACAAACCAACTTATGAGTTGGGCAGCGGCACCATCCTATTCTTCAGTTGTATGAACGCTCTTACTGCGATCTATTTTCTGCACTTGGATCATCCCAAACTTATCGCCGATTGGGGTTAAATTAACATATAATGAGTACAAAGATTTGTCCTAAATATCGCTTCTCCGCCGGCCGGGTACCTTCGGGCTTTGATCATTGTCTCCTGTCATGAAAGCCATTCGAATTGGCTTATGGGGGTTTATCTAAGCCAAGGAATCACAAGGGAGGTGATTTCCATGTACAAAAGCATTTTAGTGCCGTTGGATGGATCGGGGAGAGCCGAGAAGATCCTCCCCCATGTCGTATCCTTAGCCCAATGTTACAGTGCGAAAGTGACCTTTCTGCAGGTCATTGAACTCACACCCATGCTGATTGTTGATTATGGGTTGCCGGGGGGTATCCTGCCAGAGCTGGTTGAACAGACCAAAACCGAAGCTGAAGCCTACCTCGTCTCATGGAAGGATAAGTTTACCGAGAAAGCCATAAAGGCCAGCGTGCGTGTGGAGCAAGGACCGATTGTGGAGAGCATTATCAAAGTGGCCGAAGAAGAGGATGCAGATTTGATCGCCATGGCCAGCCACGGTCGCACGGGATTATCCCATGTCTTCTATGGGAGTGTCGCCAGCGGGGTTCTCCATCGCGTGGATCGCGCCTTGTTGCTTATACGCTCGCAAGGTAGGGGATAGTAAGAGGATAACAGGAGGGCTTGGGACCGGATCAAAAGATCACCCTCAATGCTTGTCTTTATTGGGTTAAAAGAGATCGAAAGGTGAGCGCGGGTCGGATTTATCCCCATAAAGATACCCAACCGCTCACCCTTCGATCTCGGTTTTTTAACTGCCCTATTGTGTGACTTCGGCTTCGATGAAAATGATCATGGTTGAGTGAAGCAGGTTTTCATCGATGATTCGTGCTGCGATTTCGATGGTTTTTATGGGTTTGAAGACGACAGCATCTTCTAATTCGGTCGGTGAGAGGAACCCCAGCTCCTCCGTTACGAATCGATAGATACCCTCAACATCGATGTACATAATCGGTCGCATATCCTTCGGGAAGGCTTCCCAACCATCCTTGTACCGAGCATACTGATCCAACGAGATTCGATCACTGTAAACGTCCTCGATTGTCCCAGTATCCAAGCTGATGAAAAGGATGTTGTCTTTCACAGCGTAGACGAAGGCTGTTCCCTCATAGAAGGGGTCTCTCAGCTCGAAAACTTGGATCCCATTGGATTCGGTTTGAAGCACATCATATTGGCCGGTATCCTTAAGGCCACTAGCGATCTTCTCGGCAGCATCGAGGAGTGCCGCTTGATCGCTGCTTTCAACCAGGAGAAGCAGGTTTAGAGGAACGCCCAATTGCTCCGCAATCATGCCCTCTGAGCTCTCCAGAATCCCGATTGCATATTCTCCATCCAGATAGGGGAGGAGGTCCCTCTGTGGGTTGATGCCGAACTGCTCTTCGAAAAGTTCCATGGCTTCCTCAACTTCTTCTTGCTCAACCGCGCCGAGGATTCCCTCCTGTAGAGTGGCCAGGCTTCGATCAAGATGTTCGGATGTGATATAGAGAAAGGTCTCCTGCGGGAAGAGGGAGGCGGTCGTGGGTTGGCCTGGCTCGATCTGCATAGAGGCTCTCTGCTCCTCCGTCATCTGGTCGAGATTGTAGGCGAGGATGTAATCCGTCTGCAGGCCGACATCCACTACGGAAATCGACATCCCCATTCCCGCCAGCATATCCAACTGGGCGCTGCTTTGAAGGTTGGATAGGTCCAGATTCTCATAGAAGCTCTCAAGGAAAGTGAAATTCAGATAGAAAGTGAATAATCGATCTTTAGGTAAATCCGAAACGATGTTGCGGTACGAATCCATGTCTCCAAGGGAGTCGCCCTTCTTGGTATCGATGACTTTTTTAAGGGTGTCCGCTCTGTTGGATACGATGAGCAGATTACCACTTCGCCCAAAGGCGAAGCGTTCATCTTCATATTGTGTATCTACTTCATAAATGGTTGTGCCCTCGTACGTTTGCTCTGTGAAACCCTGGTCATTTTCTTCTCGAGTCTTATCCATCACTTTGATCAGGAATTCATCGGCTTTCTTCTGGCTGCGAACCTCAACGATCAGGTATAGATCGACATCCGCCCCTAAAAAATCTCCCGCGCCGAAGTTATTGATACCAAGGCCTACGAATTGTCCGATCCAGGGTTGTACATCATCCGCGAAGGTCATATCGGTTTCGGGTTCGAGGGATTCGTCCATTTTCTCGATCAATTTCTGAAAATCGGTGATTTCATCTTCTCCAGCGGCTTTTGCGAAGATATTAACCAAGTTGATAAAGTCTTTGGATTGAATCTGGAGGAGATCTACATTCATCAACATTTGCGTGTCAGGCGGTACAGCTTGTGCAATGGGATCGTACTTACCGGTTAGTCGCGAAACGATTCCCC
>Ga0154793_1171_pt2 | contig 11505 bp, 8 predicted proteins | sample Rifle2008BG16ft_FD_105801 | JGI IMG/M metagenome (GOLD analysis project Ga0154793, IMG submission 105801) | Chloroflexi bacterium RBG_16_48_8 | reverse complement strand
AAAGGCAAGGCAGTCGTTGATATGAACGTAAAGTCGGCTGACCTGGCGCGAGAACGCATCCATAAAGTAAAAGTACCTGAAAAGCCCACCAGCTCTCTCCACATGTTAGCCCCTGTACCAGAGGATGCGCCCGAATTTGTTCAAAAAGTCACTGCAGAAATGATCGCACTGCGAGGGGATTCTCTCCCCGTGTCGCTCCTGCCTGTAGACGGGACTTATCCTGTAGGAACCACGCAATTCGAGAAGCGGAATGTCGCACTTGAAATCCCCGTATGGGATACAGAAATCTGTATCCAATGCAATCAATGCGCCTTTGTATGCCCGCATGGCACAATCCGCCCCAAAATTTATCCGGAGTCCTATGCCAACGGCCATGCTCCCGAAACCTGGAAGGCTGTTGCAGCCATGGGACGGGGCATGGAAGGCATGATGTATACATTGCAGGTCTCTCCAGAGGACTGCACAGGCTGTGGGAGCTGTGTTCACATCTGCCCGGCCTACGGTAAGGATGAGGCAGGCAACAAGACAGATCGCAAAGCTATCAATATGGCGCAACAGCCGCCTATTCGCGAGCAAGAAGCAGCCAATTGGGAGTATTTCCTATCCATCCCAGAAACCAGAACGGATCTTTTCAACCGCTTCACCACAAAAGGTTCGCAATTCCTTCCCACCATGTTCGAATTTTCTGGCGCCTGCCCGGGCTGTGGAGAGACACCCTACGTAAAACTGCTCACACAACTCTTCGGCGACCGGGCTCTCATCGCTAACGCCACGGGATGTTCCTCCATCTATGGTGGGAACCTACCAACCACTCCCTACACACCACGCTTTGATGGTCGCGGTCCCGCCTGGTCAAACTCACTCTTCGAAGATAACGCCGAATTCGGTTTTGGGATGCGCCTTACCTTGGATAAGCTCTCTGGTTTGGCTCATGAGATCCTGGATAGGATCCCACAGGACGGTCATATTGATCTCATTCATGCTCTCAAAACAGCGGACCTTGCCGATGCAGATGAGATTGAACTGCAGCGCGCAAGGGTGGAAGAACTCAAAGCGTACCTGGAAAGTCTGGATACGCCTGAAGCAAGGCGGTTACTCAACATTGTAGATTTCCTCGTACCGAAATCGGTGTGGATCGTTGGTGGAGATGGATGGGCCTATGACATTGGCTACGGTGGTCTGGACCATGTGTTGGCTTCCGGTCGCGATGTGAATGTCCTGGTTCTTGATACGGGGGTGTACTCGAACACCGGAGGTCAAGCCTCGAAAGCCACACCTCGGGCTGCCATTGCGAAGTTCGCAGCGGCCGGGAAGGATCTGCCCAAAAAAGATCTGGGATCCATTTCTATGTCTTATGGGAATATCTATGTCGCTCAGATCGCATATGCTGCCAACATGACACAGGCTGTTCGGGCTTTCAAGGAGGCAGAAGCTTATAAAGGACCCTCCCTCATCATCGCTTATAGCCAATGCATCGCGCATGGGATCGATATGACCACCGGGACTGATTTACAAAAGGATGCAGTGGATTGCGGATTCTGGCCTCTTTATCGCTACAATCCCGAATTGGTTGCTGCGGGTAAAAACCCGCTGCAACTGGATTCGAAATCGCCCCAAGGGAACATCGAGGAGTTCATGTACAAACAGAATCGGTTCCGGGCATTGCGTCAGGCAGATCCCGATCGAGCCAACATGCTCTTGGAAGCCCTTCGAAAGGATGTGAGTACGCGCTGGAAGTTCTACGAGCAGATGGCCAATCTGGATCTTTAGGTTCAAACACCCCCAACTTCGATCAGCACGAGAAAGGCTAACAAGCTACGGGGCGACCGACCAGTCGCCCCGTCCCCCACCCTCTTCCAATCAACATTTTCATGAATCCACTGATAATAGGATAACCGCTCGTCAGGACAAGCTGAAAGCAAGAATCGATTCTCTGAACTTATCTGACCTTCGGACAAGAGTTCTGACATTTGTCCTTGTTGCTCATTTCTTGCCCCCACCCCTTCGTCTCCTCCCCCACTGGCTTTGCCATCGGGGCAGGCGATATCCTCTTTTTGAAGGGGAGGTTAGGTAAAAATCACTCTTTATTTGTTAACCCTCTTATCTCGAGGACGACATAGATTTCGTCCCGCAATCAAGGGATACTCTATGTTGTCAAGACTCGATAATGCGTGGATAGAAATCATGACCAGTAAAAAAACCCCCAAGAGATATCTGTGTCCGAACTTGTGCCTGAACCTCAGTTCGGAAATCTCGCAATTGGTCTTGACTATGCGATATAATAGCTCATAAAACTCTATTTAGACTCGAGATTCCCAGGCTAGATCATTCGTTTAATCCCAAGGTGGTATTGAATTTTTACCCGGCAACCATCTCTTTTTTTAAAAAGCTCCAATAAAGAAAATTCCCAACGATGGAGGTGGGGAATGATTACAATCCGACATCTTCTTGAAACCAAGGGTTACGATATTTGGTCCATCAGCCCAAATGCTACTGTATACGAAGCCATTCAATTATTGGCTGAGAAAGACATCGGCGCTCTCATCGTTATGGAGGGGGAAAAACTTGTCGGTGTGATTTCAGAGCGTGATTACGCCAGGAAGCTCAAGCTTAAGGGTAAATCCTCTGTTGATACTAAAGTAAGCGAAGTCATGAGCTCTAATGTTATCACCTTAGGACCTGATCAAACGCTTGAAGATTGCATGGCCGTGATGACACAAAAACATGTCCGTCACCTACCTATTATTGATCAGGGAAAGGTGATTGGAGTGGTCTCTATCGGAGATGCGGTTAATGCGACCATTGCCAATCAGGAATTCCTGATTGAGCAGTTAGAAAAATACATAAAGCAGGGCTAGGGAGGATCTTTCCTGACCTGCCGCATTGAAGCGACAGCTTTAGAAGCCTCGCGTTTCATCTGGCGGCGAGACCCACTCAAGGATAGAGATCTCAAGTGGCCGTGTACGTAAAAAAGTCGCCCTCATTGAAGGGCGACTCTTCTCATAGCTTGTGCATGGCTGGCGCTCCTCCCGTGAAGGTTCCGCCAGATATTCGTTACTCCTTAAACTTCATTCATTTCCTGTCAGCGATATTCGGAGCTAAAATCTCGATCATCGACTCAGGAATTCTCATCGGTCGACCAGTCTTTAGATTCACCATCACCCAAAGGGTCTGAACCCGAGCTAAAAGCCCATCCGTCTTTACCCTTCGAATATCGAAATGCCTGGTCACAGTTGCTGGGCGTATCTTAAAAAGCCAGGTTGCGATTTCCAACTCGTCATCCAGGTATGCTGGGCTGAGATATTCAATAGAATTGCTGCGAGCCACAAAAGCGATCCCGGCCTCCATCCAATAGGACATCGGCCAACCATAGGCTGAGGTCAATTGGACCCCTGCATCCATGGCATAATCTAAATAGGCCGCGTTGTTGAGATGCTGCATCACATCGATATCCTGCCACTCCGCCCGTCGAAGAACCCGGAAAACACCCTGCGGTGCGGGAGGTGGTTCGGGAAACTTGACCCTAGGTGACATAGGCTGATCGGCTATCTCGGGCACAAATGCTGATTTGAACTCCATCGGGATGGTTACAGGTCGCAAACTGGCTCGATCCAAGAATACCCAATCTGTATAACCCCGGGCTATGACCTGTTCAACGGCAGGTTTCCAAAATTCATACATCCTTCTGGAGATCACTCGACGAAAACCGCAGACCCAAGTCTTTACTTCAAACGTTTCACCCGCATTTAAAGGTTGCAGGTATTCGATCTCTGTGAAGCGTGGCAGCCATGTTCTATTCATACTATCGAGTTTCACAGTATCTTGTCCAATGGCTGCAGCAGCCCCGATTCCGGCCTCCTGCATGTAGCGCAAATAGACGGCATTATTCACATGCCCATACGCATCGCACTCATAATGACGAACTTTGAAAACCTCGGTATGAACAGTGGGCATAAATCCTCAAAAGAAGGATTTTGATTCATTCATCAAGCTGTTCAAAAAACTTCCTCAAAGATTATTGGATGACCCCAAACAACCTTTTCCCTATAGCCATCCTTGCTCTTGATACCACTTGCCAGTCTGATAAATCCTATCGAAGACCGTAGCATCTGGCGCGAAACCCAGTTGCTCTTCGGCTTTCTTCGGCGAGTAGACCCAGGAACCAGCAAGGCCTTCCTTGGCTTTATCCAAATTTAAAATACTGGGTTGACTTCGAAGCCTTGCTGTAATCTCGTTGATAAAAGCCACACCCCACGCAACCAGGCCTGGAACAGGTAGGATTCTGACCTTTCGACCAAGCGCCTCCGCCATCAATGGTCCCAGCTCCGCATAGCTGGGGGACCATGCATCTGCGATAAAGTAAATGCCTTGACCGGGAGAAGTAGAATCTACAATCTGAGCCGGAAGGACTTCACCTTTTCGAGCGGCGAGGATCAACGCCTTGGCAAGATCCGTAGCGTGTATCAAGGAATAGTAGCGCTTCTTCAAGCCAGGGACGATATGCCATCCATGCGCAACCATCTCAAACATTCGGAAAACATCCCGATCATACTCACCAAACACAATGGCTGGTCTCACAATCGTGATCGGGAGTCTCCCCGCCCAATACCGGGCAGCTTGTTCACCCGCTAACTTGCTTCGACCGTAATGGGAGACCGGTTTGGGGGGATCCTCCTCCGTCATAGCTCGACCTGGCGAGCTTGGTCCTACCGCAGCCGAGGATGAGACAACGACCAATCTTTTCTGTTTCCCGGATTGGGCGCAGGCCTCTGCCAGGTTTCTTGTACCCCCTTCGTTCACCCAAAAAAGTGTTTCAGCCTTAATCGCAGCTGTCGAACCAGCAAGATGAAAGACGGTATCGACGGGAGAAACAGCCTCGACAAGGCTTTCCTTACGCGTGATGTCTCCTTCTATGAAAGAGACCCCCAAGATTTCTAATCTGGAGGTGTTGGATGTTGATCTTACCAGACATATCACCTCGACACCCGTCTTTACAAGAGCCTGGACGAGGTGAGTTCCAATAAATCCTGTGGCTCCCGTGACCAAAACTCGTTCAGTCAATCAGTCCCAACTCCCGCCCTGCATCCCTCATGATCTCTAAAGCACGATCGATCTGCTCCTCAGTGTGGGTTGCAATGACACTGCTCCTCAAGAGACACTTCCCTTCAGGAACCGAAGGGGGGACAAAACAGTTCGTGTAAACGCCAGCTTCGTAGGTCTTCTTCCATGCAAAAAGGGCAGGCTCCAGACCACCAATATGGATGGGAACAATCGGAGAAACACTATTTCCAATTCCAAATCCCATTTCTTTCAGACCTAGCCGCCAGCGAACAGCGATTTTCGCGAGTTGGTCAACGCGTTCTGGCTCATTCTCCATGATTTCCAGAGCTGCTAATGCCGTTGCCGCATTCGCGGCTGGTATAGCCGCACTGAACATGAGAGAACGGGCATTATGCTGGATATAATGAATGACATCTTCATCACCGGCGATAAATCCTCCCAAGGAGGCAAAGGATTTGCTGAAAGTTCCCATGATGAGATCGATCTCATCCGTAACGCCCAGATGAGCACATGTGCCTCGTCCATTGCCCATCACACCGATGCCATGGGCATCATCCACCATAATTCGGACCCCATGGTCTTTACACAACTTGATAATCTCAGGCAAAGGCGCCAAATCCCCACCGACGCTGAATAAGCCATCCACAATGAGCAGCTTGTTAACATCCGGGGCTAACCCTTTGAGGACACGCTCTAAATGTTCCATATCGTTGTGGTTGAAGCGCCGCATCTCCCCGCGGGATAGCATGCATCCATCCACGATACTGGCATGATCATCCTTATCCGTGATCACAATATCACCCCGACCAACCAGGCATGAGATGGTCCCTAAATTAACCTGGTAACCTGTGCTGAAGACCAGCGCGGCCTCTTTCCCTAAAAAAGAAGCCAATCGCCTTTCCAATTCCAGGTGAAGTTCCAGTGTCCCATTCGCGAATCGAGATCCCGTACAGCTCGGGCCGAATTCATTGATTGCTTTAACTGCAGCCTGTCGGACACGTGGATCCATGGTTAAGCCAAGGTAATTGTTGGAACCAAACATCAACACACGGCGACCTTTGATGATGGCTTCCGTGCCTTCGCTGTTTTCAATGGGAATGAAGTAAGGATACAAATCCGCAGCTTGAGCCATGCGAGCAATTGTGTAGTTACGGCACTTTTCAAAAATATCCATCGATTGATCTCTCCTATTTGCCTCTATCTGCATGATAACTTACAATTGAGCGACACAATAAGCCTTCATCCCCAATTTCTCTTACTCCCGATTGAATCATTTCCGGGATAACACCTGAACCCATCCTTCCACCCACCTGAAATATCCCTGAAAGGATAAAACGACCTGTGCGGGAAGTCAACATTCAACTCTTTTCTCGCCCCTGCGGCGGTTTGGGTGAGAAACGCCTCGCCATTCAGTAACGCTCTAACATTTGTACCTTACAGCACTGTCTATTACAATCCCAAAGTGGAAACATTTCCACAGGGTTGTTGCAGCATGTCTGCCCAGCGTGAGAGTGGTTCTGCAGTGGGCGGCGCTGACTCTTCAAATCATCCTCTGACTCAACAACCAATTAAGTTTGCACTACAAAATGGAATACACCCCCAAAAAATACTCATCTTCCGGAGAAAAACCATGGAAAAATTCCCTTATCGCAAAACGTTTTTGGTAGGCTTTGGGTTTTTTGGTATCAGCATTATCTGACCCCTTTTTAATAGCCTCATCCCACCCATGCTTGAAGATCTTGGACTTACTGCGGTGGTTGTGGGATTCATGCTCACTTGGGACAACATGATCAATATGTTTCTACAGCCATGGGTGGGAACGCGTTCCGATCGTACCCGAACCCGTTTCGGCGGCGAAAGCCTTGGATTATGCTTGGGGCACCCATCGCTGGGCTATTTTTCATCTTAGTGCCTTTTGTAAGGGAGAATTTCATCCTCATCGCTTTGGCCCTTCTAGGGACCAATATCGGCATGGCTCTCTTCCGCTCCCCTACCATTGCCTATTTGGGAGATTTATTCGACCCAGCCGATCGCAGCACTGCCAATGGGGTCATCAATCTCATGGGAGTCCTTGGAGGAGCTGTGGCTTTGTTTGGGGGCGGTGCTCTTTATTAGCTCGGTGTACCACTCCCTTTTATTGTTGGATCTGGAGTGATGTTATTTTCTCTTCTCATCGTCCTTTTGGCAGTTAAGGATCCCGCACCCGAGAACGACATAGGACAGGAGGAAAGACAAGAAAATTTCCTCAGCAGCCTAAGATTGGTATTCTCCGAAGCGGATAAGAGTGGTATCTTCCTTCTGGGTGCCATCTTTGCTTGGTTTGTAGCCTGGAACGCCATGGAGGCATTCTTTACCCTTTATGCACGAAACATTCTTGAAATCGATGTTGGGACGGGCACACAGATGCTCACAGCATTTGCTGCCCTTTTGATCCTTTTCGCCATTCCAAGTGGTTTGATTGCAACTCGTATTGGTCGGAAACCGACAATCCTGGTGGGTCTGAGTGGAATGCTGTTGGGATTGGTTGTCGGTTACTTCATTCGTAATCCAACCATCCTCCTGCTGACATTGGCCATCATGGGAATATCCTGGGCGCTGATAAACATCAACTCTCTTCCAATGGTTTACGATCTGGGGTCCCAAGAGCAGGTCGGTGCCTATACAAGCCTTTACTATTTTTCCTCCTCGGCGGCTGCCATCGCTGGCCCCATCCTGGCTGAAAAGTTTGATTGACCTAACCAATCACAGCCTGATATGGGTATTCAGTGCAGTCTTCATCTTCTTGGCTGGTCTGCTCTTGTTTCAGGTTACGCCGAGGGATCGATAACATTTCTTAATCGAGGAGGGAGCGACGGCAAATCGCCCTCTCTCACACCACCGGACGTGCGGGTCCGCATCCGGCGGTTTGTCAAGCCAAATGCAGTTCCTGGTAGCGCTTCCCGATGCTTACTAGCTCCACTTCTTTTCAATGAACATTCCTCAGGGCTTCATTGTCATAGGCCAACTCGCCCGACCTCACAACCTCTTTATGGGGTTTGTGTCCCTCAGAGCCTGCGCTGAGCGAAGCCGAAGCATGGCAGGTTTGTCTACGGCTTCCTTCAGACCCCGCCTGGCGACGACGCCCTTGCCTTCAGCTAACAGTTGCTGCGATCAACCTCCGTAAGGGTCTTTCACCCTCCAGCCAACTCCCATGCCAGACACACCTTTGTGAATGCCGAGACCCCCGGCGCTCCTTTCATTTAAACAAACGATGGGGAACAAGAGCTTACTTTCGCATCAGAACAACAAGGAAATCTCCGCCCCTTGAGCTCGCCCAGACATCCTTTTTTCAGCCACTCCCTCCCATATGGAAAAAGCGCACTCAAGAAACACAGACCATCATCTTTTTAGGATAAGTATTGTCCTAGTTTAAGATATTGACATCCTTTAAGAAGCCGTTATACTTGAAGAATATCATACGATATGACCATCATACAGAATGGGTTATCAGCGTCGCCTTTCGCAACATCTCTTAAAGATCATCCGTGGGAAATCATGAAACGGATTTCAGATCAAGTTCTTCTACAGTTAACTTTAGACCAATGGTAGTCGCACCCTTTCATCCAAAGCTCAACCGTAGTGTACTCCATCTTCGAGCTCTCTCAAGCTCCATTGGATTCTCAGTGTGCTGCCTGATCGATAAAGCCTGGGTTCCCAGCTTCATGCATCATCGAATCTTGCGGAACGATTGACATCTACGCCAAATAGTTGTACATTAACGTACACTGCATATTGTTTGATGTATACAGAACAATGGTATATAGTATCTAAGTTGACCTTTTCGGGGATACACTGGTTTAATAAAGCCCTTTTGGAAGTGTTCTATACCCAAACCCGCTTTGGAGGCCTTTTTTGTGCCTCACGGAAATCAAGTGTCAACGAATACCCTTTTATCTGTTCGCCCACATCAACAACATCGACAGATTCCGCACGGAACCTTTCGTTATCCCTGTATGGTGTATTTCGAAACATTGGGTTTATCGAGCATCATGATGTTGGAGCATGATGCTTTTTTGTTTCTAAGATCCTTCATGGTTTAAACTATTCATAAGAGAGATGTTTTACAGCTCTCCGATGTGGAAATTCGCTACCTAGAGGATTACCCTGGAGACAATCGATTCCTCGGTAAGACTCCAAAGTAAAAAAATCCAACAAAGAAAGGTTGATAGAAGATGCCTACATACGACTTTAAAGATGTCAGTGGAGAGCTAGACATAGGCGATCACTATTCCGACATCCGCAACACGGGATGGCATAGTGACGCGATCTACGAAAAATTCTCTGAGGCTGAATATGCTCGCCGCCACAAACTCACCCGTGAAAAAATGGCAAAGCTCAACCTGGATTGCATCATTGTCCCAGGAGGCAACAACTATCGCAGCATGGGACAGGGGTTGGTTTGGCTGACCGGCCATTGGGATAAGCGCGCCATGGCTAACTACGTCGTCTTTCCCATGGAGGGCGAGCCAACGGTCTTTGTTGCCATGGGTGGATCCCATGCCGAGGCTTTCCGCGTTGCCGCTTCTGTCTCGGATTTACGACCCCCTCCAGATGGTTCTTTCGCTGTGGGTTTCGTAGAACGTATAAAGGAACTGGGTCTGGAAAAAGGCAGGATCGGTCTAATGAACTGCCTGTCTGAGGGTCGAGGGGCTGAATCTCTCCCTGCCAATCACTATGTGTATCTCCAGGAAAAACTTCCAAAAGCAAAGCTAATCTTTGTCGATAAGTTCTTTCACGAATTGCTGTACCGACATAGTGAAGAGGAAGTGCGTTTCATGCGCAAGGCAGGTGATCTGTTGGATCGAGCCCAGGAAGCGATGGTTAAGCGCGCCGCAGTGGGGGTCACCGAAGCTCAACTGGAAGCTGCTGCAGTACACGCCATGATGGATGGCGGTGGATATCCTCACCTTCATATTATCGCTATCACCTCCATGAAAGAGCCGCATGCTCCCTTTGGCAATCCCAAACCCTCCCTGCGAGCCTTGAAGGAAGGGGACATCATCGTCGGCGAAATGGGCTGCATGTATCAAGGAGCCTCAGCTCAATCCGGGAATCCCATCGTCTTCGGCGAACCAACGCCCTTTGTACACGACTTTTTCTACGAAGTCGTCAAACCCGGGTATCTCCTGATGGAAAAAGCCCTGCAGCCGGGCAATACCTTGGAAGACGTCCGACAGGCCGGAGGTTTATTTTTCCGCCAGAAAGGCCATCAATCTCGAGCTCTTCACATCCACTGCATCGATATCGTCTCCGAAGGGCCGCGCATGGGTCCGGATTGGGTGCGTCATGACGGATACGACGAAGTCCTTCAGCCGGGCATGGCCATTATGTTGGAACCCTGCCCCATCACCAAGGATGGCAACCTGGGGATGTTCACTGGACGGACCTATGTCATCACCGAAGACGGACATGAATGCCTGTCAAAATATCCCTTGGAGCTTACCATTGTCAAACCTTAATTTGATTTGACATCTCGGAGAACCTGCGTTTAATAAGGAGCTATCACCTCCATGAAGGATTCCATTTTTCCACGCTTCTCAGACGCCGAATATGAGCTTCGTTATAAGAAAATCCGTGCCATGATGGACCAGGAGGGCGTCAGCACGCTACTGATTGTGGGAACCTCCGCCCTCAACCGCATTGGCCAGGCCGATCTCTTCTACATCTCCAACTTCCTCGGCAATTGGACCAATATTGGTGTCTTCCCCCTACAAGGAGAGCCATCCCTGTTTGCCCAGTCCTTCAATCACATCCCCGACGCCCAACGGGCTTCCATCATCGAAGACACCCGCTGGGGTGGCGCAAACACCGCCGAAACTGTGGCGGAAAATCTCAAAGAACGGGGAGTGACCAAGGGCGATGTAGGCATTGTCGGTCCTCTGCCATACAATGACTACTTGATCCTTATTGAACGCTTACCCAAGGTTCGCTTCCGCAATCTGCTCAATCCTTACCGTCATGTCCGGGTAGAGATGAGCGATGAGGAAGTAGAATGGCTTAAAAAAGCGGCAGCCTTCACGGATGCCTCCGTATATGCCCTTAAAGAACAGGCCAAGCCCGGAATGAAAGAATACGAACTGGCCGTGATTGTTGAGAATGCCTACAGCAAGGACGGTGGAACCCACTACATTCACTACATCTCCTCCACCTCCATGCATGCCTCCGATCGCTGCGTGCCTGCCCAGAATCAGGGTGATCGTGTCATCCAGAAGGGCGATGTCATCCTGACGGAGATCAGTGCTGCTTATTGGGGCTACACGGGCCAAATCCTTCGCCCGATTTCCGTAGCTGAAGATCCCACACCAGACTATCAAGATCTCTACAAAGTTGCAGAAGAAGCTTACTACCGTGTAGCTGAGGCCATTAAACCCGGCGCCACATCACAGGAAATTTTCGAGGCTGGCG
>Ga0154793_1034_pt1 | contig 11514 bp, 9 predicted proteins | sample Rifle2008BG16ft_FD_105801 | JGI IMG/M metagenome (GOLD analysis project Ga0154793, IMG submission 105801) | Chloroflexi bacterium RBG_16_48_8 | reverse complement strand
TATCCTCAAACACAAAGGATTGCTCATTGACCAATTCTTCCCCGGATTTAGCAGCGTAAAGATCTACACGCTCAATGAAAGGTGCTTCATATTCTTGATAGCCAAAAGCCTCCGAAACCTCTCTTATTTTGGAGTAGAGCCATTGACGGAAAGCCATATTTTCTGGGAAAAAATCGCGTGTCCCCTTAACCGGTAGAACAGCGGTCATTGGATGTAACTCCTGAATAGAAACAAAAAAGCGGTTGGAAGAACCCGCACCGCCTTACTGGCCAAATAGAATAATCGCGCGGGTCTATGTGCAGCTGCCTTGACTACGGTGATGATCTTCGATCGTACCATAAAAAGGGTTGTGAAACACCAATTTTCACCTCACGCCGCGGATTATAGCATACCCGTAAGGCAGGCTCAATATCTTAAACTGATTCAAATTACGAAATTATTCTTAAATTTAAGGGTAATGAAAAAAGGTTGAACTTGAAAAGAGTTTAATTCAAAGAAAGATTTACAAGATTAATGAGCTCCTGTTTCTTTAGAAGTTCAACCATGTTCATGACATCTTCAGACAATGGAAAGTCATCTTCGCGAAATGGGAAAGTTGAACGGATCCATTGAAAAGCTACATTTGTTCCCATTCCAAGTTTAATTTCTGGTTTATCTTGGATACGGAGATCAATTGCTTGGGCACTTGTAAGAAGTTCAATAGCTAAAATATGATAGATATTTTCGATGACCTTGGAAAGAAAGCGAGCAGCCATGGTAGCGTTGGCATTATGATCCTCTTGCCCTGCAGATGTTGGGAGGGATAGAACAGAGGCTGGAGAAGCAAGAGCCTGATTTTCCAAGACCAATGAAGCTGCACTGTATTGGAGCATCATGAGTCCAGATTGCAAACCAACATTTTCATGCTTCATAATAAGCATTGGCGGTAAACCTTCGTTCATATGTTCATCAATCAGGCGATAAATACGTCGTTCAGATATGGCACCGACTTCGGCCAACGCGATTTTAAGATAATCTGCAGCGAGGCCAATGGGTTCACCGTGAAAATTCCCCCCGGAAATGGCATCTAAACCAAAAAAGAGTGGATTATCCGTTGCAGCATTGATTTCTCGTAATGCAGTCGATTGAACAAAGGAAAGAATATCCCAAGCAGGACCGATTACTTGTGGTGTGCATCGTATGCTATAGGCATCTTGTACTCGTTCTGTAGAATCAATCAGGGTGCTGGAACGAAGTAGTTTACGGATTCTTTCAGCAACAGCGATCTGTCCAAGATGAGATCGAACTTCATGCAGACGAGGATCAAAGGCATTGCTAACAGCTAAGAGTGCCTCCATACTCAAGGAAGCGCCTATTTCGGCAATCCGCAGGAGATTAAGGGTATCGTTGCAGGCAAGGGCAAGTAGGGCTGCAGCGAAGGCAGCACCATTAATAATGGCCAACCCTTCCTTTGAATGCAGGATCAGGGGTGAAAGTCCAGCCGCATTCATAGCTTCTTTCCCGGACATGAGTTGACCCTTGAACCAGGCCTTGCCAGAAGAGGCCTCATCATTGGAAATGGGGTCTTGACTGAGAACAAGCGCTAGATGTGAGAGTGGTGCCAGGTCACCAGAGGAACCCAGTGAACCTTGATTGGGAATATGGGGGGTAAGACGACGATTGAGCATTTCCAGAAGAAGTTCAATCAACTCAGGACGTACGCCAGAATGGCCTTTTGCGAAGGTATTTACCCGGATAAGTATTGCAGCCCGGACAACATCCTCCGGAAAAGGTTCACCAATTCCTACAGCATGGCTTAGAATTAAATTTCGCGAAAGTTGGATAGATTGACTGGATTTAATGCGACGATTAGCAAAAATACCTAACCCGGTATTCACACCATAGATTGGTTTCTCTAAAGAAGCCAATTCACGAAGCCTGATTTCACATTCGTGAACCTGTCTACGTGCGCTATCAGCCAGGGATACCTGTAAATAGCATCTGGCCACTTGCGTGAGTTGATCGATTGTAAGCGAATTGCCATCAATGGATAAACAACGCTTTGAGGTTTGAGAGTTTTCCATTAATAGACCCTTTTTAAGTAAATCATGTATTGAGTAGTGGAATAAAGTCAATAAAATTATTGAATTCTCGAATTTCTAGAAGTTACACTTTATTACCGCAAGAAGAGAAATGAGACCTAAGTTTAAAACGGATATTCAGCATTTCGAAAGCAGTATCGCGTGGCGCTATAATGGATCATAAATTTCTCTGCCCATGGTATCCTAATAGAGGCATCTAAGAAATTACAATTATCAAAGGAGATCCCTTGCTCCTACTCCCTATTTTACTCCTTCTTACAGCAACACTCCTCATTTGGATTTTAAGGAAAAGACACTTGAGGATACATTGGTTTCTGGCTTCTTTAGGTATTCTGTTGGCATGGGTAGCTACATTCATATTAGGTGATCAATTACCCATTGAGCTAAAGTTCTCTATTTGGAAACCAGAGTCTCTCTTTTCAACGCCTCTTCTATTCACACTGGATGAGATAACCTGGCCATTGGCAATGACCTGTTTAGCAATATTGCTTGTCATTTCGCTCACACTGCCATCGAGAGATATCGTGATTCCAGCAGGTGAACGAATCACTACTCTTATCTACCTATTTCTAACTTTTTCAGCTGTTCTTGCAGGGAATATTCTCAGCGTTTTAACGACATGGATGCTGATGGATATTTTTATTTTTGCATTAAGTATGCGTGCATCCAAATACAATGTGGAAGATCCGTTACTGATGTTTTGGTTTGGGAAAAATCTCATCTCTGTTTTCTTGTTGATAATTGCTGCGATCTTAAATATCTCTGGAGGTGGAACTCATCACTTTGAAGATCCGATGATAGGAGCTTCCGTTGTCATTGTGAGCCTTTCATCATTGCTAAGAATGCCAATTCATTCCATTTCAAAGCATGGTAAACAAATTGGCTGGAGCGATGTAGGAAACAGGACAACTCTGGATATTTTCCCAGCTTTATCAGGGATGTCTGTATTGGGACATGTTCTTAAGAATGGTTTGCCTAATGATGTTTTCCTATGGTTCCGACTTATCGGTGGGATATATTTGGCCTATTACGCCATTAAGTACTTTATCAGCAAAAAAACGGAGGTTTCACGGTTGGAGTTTTACCTGGGAGTATTCGGATTGGGAATTTTGGTAACCTCCTATGGATCCATTAGCGGAGGGATCCTGATTTCCACCGTTGGCGTGATGATCGTTTCTCTGAGCACAACAATGGAATTTATCAAGATCCATGAAGGTTGGCATTCATTTATTCCGATCCTATTTACAGGAATGCTAGCAGGTTTGCCCGGAACCCCTGGCGGACTATTGAGTTTACGAATTGCCGATGAAATCTTAAACTCGGGGGCAATAGGGATCGCAATTCTTGTTTGGATTGGGATGAGTTTCTTAGCGGTTGGTTATTTAAAATCCACCTTCAAAGCTCCAATCGATTGGAGGAATTCAGAAAATCTAACACGAATAAGCTACTCAGTGGGACTGATGCTTCTTGTCGCTAACACCATTCTTATCAGCATCCAGCTAAACCATGAGTTTACCTTTAGGAGTATGATTTACTTTATATCGGTAGGACTAACAACTGGATTCTTATATACCATCTTGAACAAGCTCCATTTTAAGTTCAGGGGAGATTTTATTGAGAGAGTAAGAATCCCTCGATGGATGTCTGAGTTTAGTCCCCTCAGAAGGGTAGCTCAATCTTTTATGGAGATCTTTTACGGGATAGGGCGAATTTTTGAAAGTGAAACCGGTATGCTGTGGGCTTTTGTCATCCTGCAGTTGCTTATTATAGCCCTTGGAAAGCTCAATCAATGAATAGCACTGAATATCTGGCGCCAATCGCGACAATCCTTTCAGGAATAACTGCTGGGATTATCATTGTGAGTGACGATCTTAGATTGCGATTAGGAATGCTGGTTCTTCAATATGTCTGCGTGACTGGTCTGATATCCCTGACTATACCCCTTAACATATCCATCATCAAATTGGCTGCAGGATGGGTAGCTTGCCTGGTCATAGGAATTACAATTGCTCAAAAAGATAGGTATAGGGCACTTACGAGAGTTGGAGCGCTGCCGACAGGCTGGGTTTTTAGGATGATCGCTGTCTTAATGATAAGTACGAGTGCCATAGGCATTGGACAATTTTCATTAATCGATTTGCTTGGTATCCGAAAGGTGAGTGTTGCTAGTACACTCTTATTGATTGGATTGGGAATTCTCCAGATCGGATTAACTGAGGATCCAATAGGAGTTGGGATGGGCTTGCTTATTGTCATAAGCGGATTTGAGATCCTCTACAGTGCATTAGAGCCTTCATTGGCAGTAATGGCTCTTATGGCATCCATTCATATTGGAATAGCATTAGTGGTTAGCATCATTAGCATAGACGTGAAAGAACATGGAGATCGGGAGGTCTCAGAGTGAAGGCGCCGCTCCTGATTTTTTTGATGACAGGTGTGGCGATGGTTATCCTTGGGTTAACGAGGAGAAAGCACTTCTTATCAGGGAGCATAGCGGGGATTTTTTCCGTCATCATTGCGATTTTCGTTTTTTACATTCCCCTCGATGAGGCACTCTCTGTAATGAGCCTTTCTATACGTTTTGATGGCACGTGGCAAATTCTGGGCAGATCCTTTTTACTAAATCCAATCAACAAGGCGTCCATTAGTTATACATTTTTGGCTGGAGGTTTTATCCTGGCAGGAGCATGGACTGCTCGACCTGTACGGATGTTTTATTCTCTAGGAATGGGGGTTTTGGGTCTTATTGCGGCTTCATTATTGATTAATCCATTTTTATTTGCAGCCATATTCATCGAATTAGCTGTTATAGGATCAACGCTAATCCTATCCTCAAGACAACCAGGTCGATCCAGAGGTGGATTACGATTGCTTTCACTTTATACTTTAGCAACCTTGGCGATCCTTCTTGTGGGATGGTGCATTGATACGGGCAATGTAGGTATGGAGATAGATGGGATAAATTCAATGTTGTCACTGCTTCTGATATTTGGATTTACCATACTGATTTCCGTCCCGCCTTTTCATGCTTGGCTTCCAATAACAGCCGAAGAAAACCATCCCTTCACATGGACATTTGTAGCAGTTGTACTGCAGGGAGCGGCGCTTTTCTTCATTGTACGTTTCATCACCAATTTCACCTGGCTGAATGAAAATGAAATGCTTTTCCCATTCATCCGGAGCATTGGAGCAACGATGGCGTTGGTAAGCGCTTTATGGACGGTACTACAGAAGGATCTTCAAAAGATGGCGAGCTATGCGTTTATCTCCGACTTGGGTGTGATGCTAGTTGCTTTGGGTTTGGGCAGCAGGGATGGATTTCAATTGGCACTCGGATTAACAGGCGCAAGGGTGATCAGTATGGCGTGTCTTTCACAGGGACTTATGCAAGTGTGGAAAAGTAGTCAGCTACCGGAAGATGAACTTCATCAGACTGAAATCGTCCTTTCGCCACTGGCCTCAGCCGCAATACTTGTAGGTCTACTTTCACTGGCGGGTTTTCCACTAACTGCTGGGTTTCCTGGAAGATGGGGTCTTCTATCTCTTATTGCATCTCTGGATCCATATGCATGGATGGCAATTGTGGGATCGATGGGAATTCTCAGTATTGCAACGATCCGAAGTGCAATGGCACTTCTCTTAAGAAAACAAGGAATCTGCCTTGAAATTTCCGATTGGAAAGAGAGAATCTTTCTGAGAGGGGGGATCCTTCTTACAATTGTCCTTGGGATTTTCCCACAACTGTTCTTTCCGTGGATCATAACAGCACTTGAGGGTATCAATTTACCCATGCTATAGGATCTGATTTGGAATTATTTTCAGAATAGATCCTATCGGAGGATGTTAATATGAAGCCGGATCAGATCGAGAAAAGATTAAGTTGGTTAGACGAACAACGTCGAAAAGAAGCTGATCTTATCAACCTCATGGAGGGGAGATTGGAAGAAGCGTTAAAAGGTGTTGAAAAACAGGAAAGGCAAATTAAGGAATTATCCAGCGAAGTCATACGTTTATCTGCTGTTGCCTCTCAGATCCGGCAGTTTGATGATGTTCTGGGAAAGCAAAGAGATGATTTCTCCAAGAGACTTGCAGATTCTCAACAGCTATATGCAGAGAAACAACATCACATAGAGGACCTAAGGAAACTTGACTACGAAGCGATTGCAAAATCTGTTTCTCAAATGAAGGTGAAATTTCAGGAATTTGACCAGATAAAAGAATCATTGGAGGCTCGTAAACTGGAAGAAACTAGGTTGGCACGAGGGATAGCTCAGATTGATGAAAAGCTTGAATCAATGATCAACAAATCTGATGAACAATCACGCGCTTTGCATACAATCGAAGAAAGCAAAAAAATCGATACCAGAAGGATAGCCGACCTGCAATCGGAATCAACAGAACTCAGGTTAAAACTCGACACTGTTCGGGGGAAACAGGATTCACTTGAGGATCGAATTCGTAGGACGGAAACACGAATAGAAGATATCGCAACCAGTGAAGCCGAACGTAGAGATATTTACACATTGTGGGAGGAAAAGCAAGAATTACGGATGGTGGAATTCGAGAAGAATTGGAAGGAATGGCAAGTGAAGTTTGAAGACTTCCAGAAGAAAGCCATCGAGGTTGATGAAAAGATCCATAAATATGATGAAAACTATCGTGCATTAAGCAAAACTCGGTCAGATCTTGATAAGCTTATCGATCGACTCGAGCGCAGGATTACAGAAATCAGTGAGATGCAGCGTATTGGAGAGGAACGAATTAAACAGGAATGGTCCAGTTTTCAAGCTGATGAACAAAAGCGTTGGAATACCTACAAGCTCACAAACGATGAAATGTGGCGCGAGCACAGCCGAATTCACGATAAGATCACTGCGGAATTGCAGGTGGTGAATGACCAATTAAACGAAGGGTTGGAATCCTTGCAAGAATTAGCTGAGAAGAGTCAGAACCGAGTGATCGATTTGCTTAATACAGTTAAAGTCTGGGCGGATGAAATTAACAAGCGAGTAAGCGAAGTCCGGTGAAGGGAATAACGAAAGCACAGGATTACTTTTAAGGCTGGATAAATGAGAGTTATCGGAACTGCAGGACATGTTGATCATGGAAAATCTGCGCTGATTTGGGCATTGACGGGGATCAATCCCGACCGACTCCGCGAGGAACAAGAGCGCCAGATGACGATCGACCTGGGGTTTGCTTGGATGACTTTGCCGGATGGAGAAGAGATCGGTTTTATTGATGTACCCGGGCATCGAGATTTTATTGATAACATGTTGGCAGGAATAGGGGCTATAGACGCAGCTCTGTTTGTGGTTGCAGTTGATGAAGGCGTTATGCCGCAAACTCGAGAGCATCTTGCCATTTTAGATCTCTTGCAAGTAGAGCATGCGATCGTAGTTCTAACAAAAATGGATCTGATCGATGATCGGCAGTGGCTGGACTTAGTGATCGAGGACCTAGAGAACCTTCTGATAGGTACGTCACTTTCAAAAGCAACGATCGTTCCTGTATCCGGAAGAACTGGGGAAGGTTTAGAAAATCTTAAAAATCAAATCGCTACACTTATTAAAAACTTGAAGCCTCGACCTGATTTTAGAAAACCAAGATTATCCATTGACAGAGCTTTCACAATATCAGGTTTCGGGACTGTTGTAACTGGGACACTTATCGACGGAACTTTATCGGTAGGACAAGAAGTGGAAGTGCTGCCAAAGAAGTTGAAAGCTAGAATTCGAGGTCTTCAAACCCATAAGACAAAAGTAGATACTGTTATCCCAGGTAGTCGAACCGCGGTAAATCTTACGGGCATTGATGTGAAGGATCTTGCAAGGGGAGATGTAGTCACCTTGCCCGGGCAATTCTCCTCGACAAATTTAATAGATGTCCATTACAGACATCTATCTGGAGTTGGAGCTCCTTTGAAACACGATCAAGAGGTAAAAGTCTTTATCGGTGCCGCACAGCAAATGGCTCGTGTCCGGGTATTAGGGGCAGAAAGCATTAAGCCAGGCCAAGAAGGATGGCTTCAGCTTGTGTTGGAGGAACCTATCGTAGCAGCACGCCAGGATCATTATATCCTTCGGAGACCGTCTCCAGGAGTAACTTTAGGTGGGGGGTATGTTGCTGATCCTCATCCAAGAGGCAGACATAGACGCAGGGATCAGGAAGTATTGAATAGGTTGGAACAGGTTCTACTTGGAACACCTGGAGAGATTTTGGCACAGTCCCTCATCCTTTATGGACCTATGAAAATGAACACCGCAATCGAAAGGGCAGGCCTGAGTGAGAAGGATGCCGTCATCGCGATTGAAGAGTTGAAAACGAGAGGGGAGATCACAACGTTTGGGAATGATAAACTCAACCTTGGAACAGACCTGTATGTCGCTCATAAGGTCGTCAAGGAGAGAATATCGTCCGAAATTCTTTCGACTTTAGAACAATTTCACTCAGCCAATCCATTGAAATTCGGCATGTCCAGGGAGGAGATTAAGAGTCGCTCAAAACTTGATGGGCCTGTGTTCTCGCTGTTACTTAGAGAACTAGGTGAGGCAGAAGAAATTGATGAAATTGGGTCGAAAGTGGCAATAAGCAATTTTAAGCCTATTTTAAATGAAAACCAACAGAGGGACATTGAGTTATTGTTGCAGAAGTTTGATCAAGCTCCATATAGCACACCTTCTGTAAAAGAGAGTATATCTTTTTTGGGAGAAGATTTGTATGCTTATTTGGCTGAAAGTGAAGAGGTGATTCAGGTATCATCGGATGTCGTCTATCGGAAGTCTAGCTACGAGTTAATGCTGCAGAAGATTCGAGATAGATTACAGAAAGACAACACCTTATCTGTTGCTGAAGTGAGAGATTTATTTAATACTTCTCGTAAATATGCCCTTGCTCTGATGGAGCACCTTGATTCCATCGGGATGACAGTGCGTCAAGGTGATGTCAGGAGATTACTAAGATAGTGGGGTTCATTTCAGAATTTTCGAATTTTCCAATCTCCACCAACCATTGTAGCAAGAGGTGAAATGTCGGGAAGTCTGTCTGGGGGACATTTAAAGGGATCTTCTGCAAGGATAATTAGATCAGCGAAATAACCCGGAAGTAAGGAGCCCAATCGCTTTTCCATGCCAGCTGCGAAAGCAGGTCCTCTGGTGTAGGCCATGAAAGCTTCTCGCAGTGTGATTCTCTCTTCGGGTATCCAACCATCATTTCCGGGAGATCCATCTAGTCTGCGACGAGTAACCGCCGCGTGTAAACCCAGGAATGGATTAGGGCTTTCTATAGGTGCATCCGAACCAAAAGCAAGGGTGTTACCAGAATCCAATTGACTTCTCCATGCATAACTGTAGCGGGTTCTATCACCCCAATGTCGATCTGCCATAACCATATCGGATGTGGCATGGATTGGTTGCATAGAGGCGATGATCCTCAAGGAGGCTGGTCGATGCAGATCATCTGGGTGCAACAATTGGAGATGTTCAATGCGGTGTCGCAAATGGGGAAGCTTGGATGAGATCTCCTCATTTCTGATATTTTCAAAAGCGTCTAGAACAATCTGATTGGCTTGATCCCCGATAGCGTGGATGCTCACAGCCAGATCATGTTTAGCAGCATGAAAGATGAGGTCCGTTAAATCTTTGGTATTCACCAATAGAATACCTTTGTAATCCTCTCTTCCTGCATAGGGTTCAACCATAGCAGCAGTTTGTGGTCCCAAAGCACCATCTGCAAAAATTTTGATATGTCCTATTCGCAGCCATTCATTCCCAAAGCCAGTTCGTAGGCCTACTTCAATTGCGTTCTCGAGTTGATCGAGGGGGATATTCTTGACAACACGCATACCTAGGTTGTGCTCATCGTGCAGGTGTTGCAGTGCTACAAAGGCGTCAGGACCATCGAAGTCATGGAAACCAGTTAAACCCATGGACCAAAGTTGATGTTGAACGATTAAGATGCTTTGAATGAGTGCCGTGTTCGTCATATCTGGTACAAACGCCGATGCGAGTTTAATCGCATTTCCAAATAATACTCCATTGGGCTTTCCATCAGAACCAAGTTGTATCAGACCACCCTCAACTGAGGTGTTCGTATCGGTAATGTCAGACAGGGACAATGCTAGAGAATTGACCCATGCGGCATGGCCTGATTTAGCAATAAGATAGATGGGATGTTGGCTTGTTAAGGCGTCAAGATCATTTCTAGTACCAAAGCGACCCCAAAGATTTTGGTTCCAACCACGTCCCAGGATCCACATACCTGGTCGGGTTTCTTTAACCTTGGACTTTATTCGATCCAGGCATTCATCCAATGTCTCTGTCTCACAATCGATCATCGTTAACCGGCGAGCCATGCTCTTAATATGAACATGAGCATCTGTAAGACCTGGAATAACTGTGCGACCTTGCAGGTCAATAACCTCTGTAGAATGCGTATGAAATGTCATGAGGTCTCGATCTGAGCCAACGGCAATAATCTTCCCATTGGTAATAGCAAGGCTGTCGACCTGGGTGAAGGGATCGTCAAAAAGATAGATGTTGCCATTGATAAGGATCGTCGAAGGAGATACGTATTGAAGCATTGATTTAACCTCGGAAATTCATTTTTATAGAAGCCATGGTTATTCTGATGGGAGATCATTACTCTTATGGAGGTAATCAAGATGGTAAGTACGGTTATGAGATTGGATCGTCCATTTCTGATCTTCAGCGTTGTATTCCAACTCTGAATAGCCTGTATTGTTGAAACGGAATCTTAAGCGATGATTGGAGGGTTGAGGTGTGATTCCGATAATCGAATAGATAGCGTAATTAATAATGGATCCGTGCGAGACAACAAGATACTGCCCGGCTGGTCTGTAAATTAATATCTGAACAGCTTTTGCAGCGCGGATATATAAATCCCAATCGCTCTCACCGCTTTCGTAAGCTGGTTCATAGATCGATCGCGGAGGGAGTTCTTTAAATCTTGAAAAGATTTCCTCATAAAGCAATCCCTCGGCTTCACCGAATTCGCGCTCCATCCAATGATCATCGAGCTCAATCGGAATAGATAGAAGTTCAGAGAGAATGCGAGCTGTTTCATACGCACGTCCAAGCGGGCTGCTTATGATCCTATCAAAAGTTATACTCTGAGAAAGCCAATATTCTCCAAGAGCTCGAGATTGGTGGATGCCTTCTGGTGAAAGTGGAGAATCCATTTGACCTTGAAGGACATTTTGCTCATTGGCTTGTGATTTTCCATGTCTTAAGAGAGTGATATGGTGGGTAACTGGTAAGTATGTCGACATTGTTCAGTGATCTCCCTTGTATAAGAAGGTTAGGTGATCTATCTATTCCAGGTGATTGGCCGGAAGTAATTTGACAAACAGCGAACGTAAAACCTAGCCAATCACTTAAGCAAACCGCCATTCAGGCAACTCATTTTATCAAAA
>Ga0154793_1094_pt1 | contig 11582 bp, 10 predicted proteins | sample Rifle2008BG16ft_FD_105801 | JGI IMG/M metagenome (GOLD analysis project Ga0154793, IMG submission 105801) | Chloroflexi bacterium RBG_16_48_8 | reverse complement strand
ATTTCATCTCGGAGTTGTTGGAAGCGGAGTTGATTGTGGGATTGCCATAATGATGGAATGCACTCAGACCACTTGGCGCAATGATAAAGAGCATTTGCAACGATTTGGTAGAAAGGTCGCGCAGCTGCGAATCCCCCTTTCCGGTAGCTTCGAATTGACCCATCGGTGCAACTTGCGGTGTGTCCATTGCTATCTGGGCCCTCAAGAAGTCCAGCACAAGATGCGCAATCGTGAGATGACGACGGATCAAGTGCGATCGATCTTCGATGAGATCACGGAAGCGGGTTGCTTATACCTGCTTATCACTGGTGGGGAACCACTCTTGAGAAGAGATTTTTCCGAAATCTATCGCCACGCCAAAGAAAACGGCCTGTTGGTCACTGTCTTCTCCAACGGCACCTTGATCACAGATCGGATCTTGGATCTGTTTGATGACCTTCCACCGCAGAAAGTGGAGATCAGCCTATACGGCGCCACAGCGGAAACATATGAAAAGATTACGAACGTTAACGGATCGTACGAGCGCTGTTTGGGAGGGATTCAGAGGCTATTGGATCGCCAGATTAATGTAGGTCTAAAAACCATTCTCATGACCCACAACAGGCACGAATTCTTCGCGATGGAGAATTTGGCAGAAGAGTTGGGTGTCAGGTTTCGTTTTGATCCCATCATATCGCCTCGTTTTGATGGCGATCAAACGCCTTCCTGGCTGCGCGTCCCTCCCGAAGAGGCGATTGAGAAGGAATTCTCAAATCAAGATCGGCGCCAGGAATGGCTTGATTTCTTTGAGAGGTTTCGAGATCTCCCAGAATCGGACTTGCTCTATCAATGCGGTGCAGGGCAAACATACTTTCATGTCGATCCCTATGGGAATTTGCAACCGTGCTTGATGGCCAGACGTTATCAATACAACCTTTTGGACAATAAGTTCCGAGAATTATGGTATGAAATCATGCCCTCATTTCGGGAGAAGAAAATCGACTCTGGTCATCTTTGTCGTCAATGTAAAAAAAGAGCGATATGTGGCTATTGCCCGGCTTTTTTTCAATTGGAGAATGGTGCGGAAGAAATCTATTCGGAGTATATTTGTATCTTAGGCCATCTTCGTTATCAGATGCTCGTCAATGAGGATTAGCAAGGAGCGGAAATGAAAACCGAACGGGAGAAAGAAAAAAGGAAAAAGCCTTATGAAAAACCACGGCTGACGACCATTGAATTAGCCGCGGAAGAAGTGCTTGGTGTGGGCTGCAAACTCGAGCTGGGGGCCACCGCATTTGGCGTATCCCCATGTCCGTCGAATAATTGCATGCTGGCAGGTTCCTAGTTAAGGATGCGATTCTTCTAGGGCAAGAGCCTGAATGATGGATCAAATGCATTTCGAAATTGCAGGTGTGGGGTTTTCAACATCCTATCCACGAACAGTGGACCTTCAAAAGCCGGTGTCTGACTACCCAGTGGACTTTAGAAAAGTGAGTGCCGGTCGAGGGGCTGATGTTATCGATATTCGACTTGAGTTGGTGAATGCTTCCGAGATTGAAGGGTTAATAAAACTCTGTGATAGCGGTCAAACCTGGTCGATTTTTCGAGAGGGTGACGGTTACGTCCTGTCGTTTAATCCCATTAGTTACCCGGGAACACCACTCTGGCTGGCCAGGTTCAATCAGGACTGTACTTGGGTGACGATTCAATGCAGCGAGAAATTCATTGATGAGAGCGATGGCAGAACCACGCTATTAAATCCAGTCCGTTATCCCTTGGATCAACTTCTGCTCATGTATTACTTAGCCGGCAGGGAAGGCGCCCTCCTCCATGCCGCAGGTGTCAATATTAATGGTCGAGGGTTCATCTTCCCCGGGCGGTCTGGAGCGGGGAAGAGCACCCTTTCAAGGCTGCTTGCTGATGGACAGGATATGCAAGTTCTCAGCGACGATCGGATGGTGGTGAGGAAGATCGACCATTCATTTTGGGCTTTTGGAACGCCTTGGCCGGGGGATGAGGGCATCGCAAGAAATGAGCGCATGCCATTATCCGGTGTTATGTTCCTCCACCACAGTCAGACCAACAGGGTAAAACCGATTACGGCTCAGAAGGCACTTGAGAGTCTTTTCCCGGTAACTTCCATACCCTGGTACGATAAAGACATCATGTTAAAGCTCCTCCGATTCTGTGAGGAGCTGATCACAAATATCCCATCATTTGAACTTGAATTCAAACCAAGTCATGAAGTTATCAAGTGCTTGAAAGATTTCGCTTCGTCTTTAGGAGTATAAGGGGACATAATGGTTTGAATGGTTGCATTGATCCGGTCGAATCAACTTGTCTATTAGCCGGAAATTGGAGACTATAGGATGGCTGAAATCATCCTGAGCCATACTGATTTTGCTGACTTGTCAACACAAATCCTACAACAAGGCACTTCATTGCGATTCACAGCACATGGTTCCAGCATGTCCCCTTTTATTCGAGATGGGGATGTGATGACAGTTGAGCCTGTGCGTGTGGCAGATCTCAAGGTAGGGGATGTGGTCTTCTATCATACAAATGGCGAGATGTTAGCCGCCCATCGCGTCGTATGTCGGCATGTGGAGGGAGATGAGATCGTACTGACAATGCGAGGGGATTCGTCATTGCGTTATGATGAAAAGGTCCACGCAGGACGAGTATTGGGCAGGGTGGTGAATGTCCAACGGGGGAAGAAGGTCTTCCATCTGAACAAAGGATGGATGCGGGTCTTGCCAATTCTATGGATCACTTCCACACCATTGAGGTCAATATTATTGCGGATTGCGTGGAGGGTCAGAAAAGTTGTAGCGGCGTTCATTTCTTAATCCTTTCATCGATCTGCAGGTGGGAGACACAGTCTTAATGACCACCTTGGGAGAGGCGCTTTGGAGCGTTAGACAGCTCCCATCTGGCGCCTTCATCCAGGTGGGCAAAGCTACGAACATTGAATATGAGGTGCCCCTGGTCATGGGTTCTGAGTGTGAGCAAAACCTTGAGGAGCAGGAGTCCCGCTACTGCCATGCCTGCCATGCTGTTGAGAGACCCTGAGCATGGGGATGCACCGATGGATCGCCGGGATTTTCTCGGGTTGCTCACTCGCGCTTTTTTATGGCTTTCTGGCGCGGCTGGTTTGGTAGGTCTGGTTCGATTCCTGTCTTATGATCCTGAACCTACTATAATCGGGCGTTACACACTCGAACCCCCTGCAGCTTACCCCCCTGATTCGATTACTCCCATCTCTGAGGCGCGGGCCATCCTAGTTCGCGATCAGGTAGGATTCTTCGCCCGATCCTTGGTTTGCCCCCATCTGGGTTGTGTTGTTGAGAAAGGCGATGGAGGCTACCAGTGCCCCTGTCACGGAAGTCGCTTTGGAGAAGTAGGTGAGTTGATCAGTGGTCCAGCAAAGAGGTCGCTCGACTCCATCTGGCTAGGATTAGATGAGGCAGGCCGACTGGTTGTGGATGTACGATTAGATGTACCGCGGGAATGGCGTCTGATCTTGTAAGTCCTTTCTTTGCTTTCCCTTTGCCATGAACGTGATATCACAATTCCGATGGGTTAAATATGTTCAAAAATTGGGGTGCACCACCGATATCAGGATTTCCAGATTTATTGTCTGTAAATAGGGTCTAAAACCCCTGCCTTTAGGCAGGCCGTTTTCAACCTTGGGTAAGTATAATGGAAGTATGAGTTATCGAAAAACAGCCCATTCAGTCTATGATCTAAAGTATCACATTGTATGGATAACCAAGTACCCCAAAGCGATACTACATGGCGTGATTGGGCTACGGGTGAGGGAATTAATCAAACAGACCTGTGCAAGTTTAGATGTGTACATAGAGAAAGGGCATGTGTCGAAAGATCACATACACTTGCTGGTATCGGTGCCTCCGAATTTGTCTGTGAGCGAGTTAGTGAAAAGATTGAAGGGACAAAGTAGCCGGCTGATGCTGCAGGAATTTGGGGAGTTGCGGAGAGCATTTTGGGGGCGGCACCTGTGGGCGCGGGGCTATTTTGCAGCAAGTACTGGGAACGTTACAGATGAGATGGTTGCGGATTACATAGAGAAGCAGGCACAACAAGAGTTGGAAGCCGGAGATGAAACCTTTAGTGTGACGGATGAGCTTTAGTCGAATTTCATTCGATCTTCAAAGCCACCGGCTTTAGCCAGTTGTAATTTACTCGTGGGCAGCAAGATGGTCACCTGGGCTCCTAATGTCAAGCCTAAACCTGGGATGTTTACGATTAATAAAAACCTTGAAGTGATCCTGACAGGAGATGTCCCATTAACTGTATCTGCTGTTGGGCGTTACGCCAATGTTTGTTCTATCCTATTTATGGTGGGAATCTGGGTCATTTCCAGAGTCAATATATTGCCGGTAGCAATTGGGGGACGGGCACTCAGGAATCCAGGATCACCATTCCCTTTGATATCACTTATCATTACACCATTCAAGCCAATTGGTTGCCGTAGGAGGTGTTGTAGGGGCGAAGCATTCAATGAATATCATGATCAACTGAAAATAGAACCTGCGAATGCTTCGCCCCTACTGTCAAACGTGATAGGGATCCAATTCCCATTTCAGTGGGTTTTCTTCGATGTAGCGCCGTATGCGATCTAATTCCTTATCGTTTCGAATGATCCGGTCGTAGTAACCGCGCTGCCAGATTGGAATGCCAGGAGTGCCTTGGAAATGATTGACTGTCCGAGTTGAAATCGATTTGAAATTCTGGACGATCGCGCTTAAAGATCCTGAGGGCGTCCCTTTGGGGTGTTGTACGGGCGAAGCATTCGCTGTTTTCAGTTTCATTTGATTAAGATTTGCAACGAATGCTTCGCCCCTACGCGAATCATGTAAAAAGATGATCCCATGGAAATGATTGGGCATGATGATCCACTTGTCCAATTCCACATTAAGAAAATGATCAGGGATACCTAACCAACAGCCTTCAATCATTTTTCCAATGGGGAACAAAATCACCCTTTCACCTTCAACATTACTAAGGATATGTGTCTTGTTCTTAGTACACACCGTTACAAAGTATGCCCCCGGTTGGGAATAGTCATATCCTTCTAATCGAGTGGATCTTCGTTGAACTTCTCTTGAATGGCTCATTTTTTTCCCCCATGGTTTTCAGTAACCATTAAAATCGCTTATCTAACCTCTTATAGGCCTGGAATGGCGTTCGCGGTTCCAAACTCAACCAATCGCTGGATTGATCCAATTGGCTAAGCGACCGCAGCAGATCAAAGGTCACCCAGCGGGAAGCCTGGGGCCGTCGTTCGTATTCCCAAAGCCCATAAGGCCCTTGCAATTCAAGGATGAAATCCACAAGATCCTTCACCCGTGGGTCCTGCAGACTGGCGCCCACTCGCCAGCAGAGATCAAGCACAAGTGCGAGATCGAACCGCGCAAAGAAGGTCGTCCAGCCGCGAGCGGGTTCAATGCCCATTGTCCTGGCGACTTCAAAACCGATATTCTGTTTTTCGCGAGTCTCGCGTCCAAGCAAGAGATCCAGCGCGCGCCGCGCGGCAGGTTCACTTCTTCTTTGTGGATGCAGTGCCAGACAGATCAGGGCGGCGGTGGTGTTGGATCGGCAACCCCATCGGGAATGAGCCAGTTTTCGATAACCTGCCACGTAACCGAAATTTCCGGAGGCCATCCCTGTGGGCCAGGCTCCATCCTCCAATCGTTGATCAAGCAGCCACTGGTAGGCCTTTTCAGAGCGGGGATCCTGCGCATAGCCACAAGAAGCCAGGCCGCGCAGGGGAAAAGCAGCCTGCACAGGCATCATGTCGTAGCCCCAATCTTCCTCTTTCTCCTGAAAATCTTTGGGTTGTGGCCACGATCCGTCCGGCTTTTGTAGAGAAAAGATGAAATCCGCTGCTTGCCTCACAGCAGGATGGTCCGAGCTAAATCTCAGGTAGCCCAGTCGAGTCAATGCCTGCGCTGTGACCTGGAGGGCACCACCGGGTGCATTGTCATTGATCCCAATGCGCTTCCAGGAACCATCCGGGTTCTGGTTCTGTAGAAGCTCTGTAACGAGGGGATCGATATCTTGCAGAGTGATGAGCTCTTGCCTTTCAGGATCATCCTCTTGTCTATGCAGCAAATCCCTGAGGACAAGCAGGCGGAAGCAAGGGGAAGGATCGGAAAGCAGGAGGGGAACCCACGTCATCGTCCTGCCTCCAGAACCTCTTCCAGATAAGGGGCTGTGGGGGTGTGGCCTTGGGCGACAGTTTCCGGGGTGCCCTTGGCGATAACATGCCCGCCTTCAGGTCCACCCCCTGGTCCCAATTCAATCAGCCAATCACATGCTGCAAGTACGTGAGGGTGATGCTCGATAACGACGACCGTATGTCCTTCCTCCACCAATCGATTGAGTACGCGCAATAATCGCTGGACATCTTCAAGGTGCTGCCCTAAGGTAGGCTCATCTAAAATGAACAAAGTAGCCATCGAGGATTTATGGCAGAGCTCTCTTGCGATTTTCAATCGCTGAACCTCACCGCCGGATAAAGCGAATCTCGGTTGTCGCAGGACAAGATATCCCAGCCCGACATCTTGGGCAGCTTTCAGATTTTTTTCCAGCGTGTCATCGTCTTTAAAAAGTGCGTAAATCTCATCGATTGTCATTGTATTTAGCTCAGGCAGGGAAAAATCCTTCAGGCGAACATCCCATGCCTCAGGGCTGTAGCCTGTCCCGTGACAGGTTTCGCAAAGGGTGTAAACATCCGGTAAAAATCCTAACTCCACTCGGATTGTTCCGGCGCCCTGACATGCTGAGCATCGAGAGCTAAGCTGCTTCTCATCCAGACCAAGATCTTTGGCATCCGGACTATCGGCATAGATGCGTAAGAGGGGCTTATCCAAGTTCAGGAAGGAGAGTGGACTGGACACCCCTTTTTTAGCCTGATCTAGCAGAAGGATACGAGCAGGTGCACCAACGATCTCATCGAATCGCCCAGGTTCTTGAGGTTCATATGCCACGCTGGTGGTGTGTTTTTTGGGGGCTAGGGCACGCCCGACAGTGTCGATCAATAACGTGCTTTTTCCGGAGCCTGATACACCACATATGCCCGTCAATGTGCCTATCGGGATTTGGACTTCCTCTCCAGCCAGGTTATTCTCACGCGCTCCTACGATCCTCATCCACCCTTGCGGATCCCTACGTTGCTGGTGGATATCCACTTTCCGCTCACCGCGCAACCACTTTGAGGTGAGGGTTTCGGTTTTGATCACTTCACTTGGTTTGCCTTGAGCAACGATCTCTCCTCCGGCGATTCCAGCTCCAGGACCCATGTCTACGAGGTAGTCCGCGGAACGGATGAAGAGGGGATCATGCTCGACTACAATGACCGTGTTCCCTTCATCGCGTAGTTCGAATAAAACACCAAGCAAGGCTTCCACTTCTGTTGGGTGCATGCCACGTGAAGGTTCATCCAGCAATACGGTGAGTGAAGTCAACCCGCTGCCGAGCATCCCAGCCAACTTCACGCGCTGCGCTTCACCCGCAGAAAGCGTCCCGCATACTCGATTGAGATGCAGGTATCCCAATCCAACCAGGTTGAGAAAGCGAAGGCGCCTGAGGATCCTTTGTAGACTTGAGAAAGCAAAGTGGGACTCGGAGAACGGGTTTGATAAGCTCTCAAGGATTGGTGAAAGCGGATAGAGGGACATTTCACTCAATTGGTGGATGTTATAACCCGCAAGCGTTACAGCCAGGTACTCTGGTCGGAGGCGGGTGCCATGGCAGTCAGGGCATGGTTGGGTATCCGTGTAGGTGCCACCCACATCCCAATCTCCAAGCCAGCTATAGAAACCTTTAAAGACCATCCTGCGGGTGGTTGTACGACCGGTTCGGCTGTGAAAAGTCACTGTTAAGGGTTCAGGATCGCCAAAGAGAAAGGCACTTTGAGCCTGCGGTGTCATCTCCTCCCAGGGCAGGGTCATGGGGTCGAAGCCAAAGCGTTCCGCAATGGCTTGGACAATGTAATAACCACCGTTATAGGGTTTACACAGGTAACCCTGTGGGAAGAAACCGGGTGAATACATAGCCCCTGCACAAAGCGGTTTTTGGGGATTGCGGATGAGTTTTTCCGGGCTTGGGACCTGGAGCGAGCCGACTCCATTGCAGGTCAGACATGCGGCAGAATAAGTGGAGGGGGAGAAGTGTCTGGGTTCAGCCAGCGGAGATGTGGAGTTGCATTCAGGACAAATCCATCTTTCCTTTCGAGTCATCTCCGCGCCGCATTGTAAACATTTCCGTTGACCTAAGGCTGCGAATACCGCAGCCAGGTGGTGCCATATCCCGGTTGCAGTGCCTACGGTGGATCTTAGATTGTAAAGTTGTCGCTCAGGGGTGATGGTAACCGTCACGCCCAGGCCGGTTACCGAATCCACAGGCGCCTCGGGACCTTCTCGGATGCTCTGCCTCTCGTATAAGGAGAGGGTTTCAAGATATCTTCGCCTTGCTTCCGCCTCCAAAACATCGCTTACTAAACTGGACTTCCCTGAACCGGACACACCTGTCACAACGGTCAGTGCTCCCTTGGGAAGGTCAATATCAACATCCTTCAAATTGTGGGCTCGTGCGCCGCGAACAGAAATTTTCTTTGAAGGCCGGGATCTCTTTGTTTCCTGCGATTGAGGCTGAAAGATCGCATCCTCCCGGAGGACTTGTCCAGTGATAGAGTTGCTCTGTTCTCTTATTCCAGATGGAGGGCCAGCATAGATCACATGCCCACCTGCAGGGCCAGCTCCTGGTCCTAAATCGATGATCCAATCCGCAGCTCGGATGACATCCAGATTATGTTCAACGATGACAATCGTTGCTCCTGAACGAACTAAACGATCTAGAGCTGTGATCAAGCCTGTAAGATCTTGAGGGTGTAAACCGGTGGAGGGTTCGTCCAGGATAAGTAATCGGTTGACCAGAGATGCATTGCCGAGATATTTAGCGAGTTTAACCCGTTGAGCTTCTCCCCCAGATAGGGTTGGAGAGGACTGCCCTAGATGTAGATATCCCAAACCGATATCTCCCAAAGCATGCAAGATCCGCTTTGCTGAAAGGCGATTTCTATCTGTAATAGCTTCCTCTTCAAGAAGCAACTTCGTCGCTTCCGAGACGCTCAATCGATAGAAATCCGCAATGGAAAGCTGGCGATCCCCAAATGACACTCGAGAGGCAAGGACTTCATCCGAGAAGCGTTGACCATCGCAGCCCGCACACGGGATCCAGGTGGAGGGTAGATAACGCATCTTGATTTCAACCGCGCCCATTCCATTACACGTTGGACAGGCTCCTTCGGGCCGGTTAAAGGAGAAGTGAGAAGCGGATAAACCGGTCCTTTCTGCATAGTGATCTCGGATGATGTCGGAAAGTTTCGTGTATGTGGCTGGGTTGGAGCGCGGATTGCGTCCAATGGGGCTTTGATCGACCAGAATGGGTTTTAATATTGGTCCATCGATGCCTTTACAACCGACAACCTGAGCTCCTTTTAACGAGGTATAAAGGACATTCTCAACCAGGGTGCTCTTTCCAGAGCCTGAGACACCCGTGATGACAGTCAGGCGTCCGATTGGAATGGGGACATCGATCCCTTTCAGGTTGTGAAGGGTTGCCCCCCGGACAATCATGAAATCTTCTGATTTGGTACGAGGTTCAGGGATTTGGACGCGCTCGCGCAGACTGAAGTAACGACCTGTGGGGGTGTCCGCCTCCCATAATTCAGCAGGTGTTCCTTGGAAAATGACCTGACCACCTTCACTTCCCGCTCCGGGTCCGAGATCGATGGCCGCATTGGCGCAAGCCGCTGCGATGCGATCATGTTCAACATAGACAACAGGGCCTTTCAACTGACGGAAACCCTCTAGTAAATTCGACACGTCAGAGGGATGTTGACCAATGGTAGGCTCATCCAGTACATGCAACATATCCTCGAGACGGCTGGTGAGAATGACAGCCAGCCGCACACGTTGTGATTCGCCTCGTGAGAGTGAGGGTGAAGCTCGGTCAAGAGAGAGATAGCCCAGACCAACTTGATTCAGAGCTTCCAACCGCCGCAGGATCTCTTCTTGTAAGCGCCACGCGGTCGAAGGCAAGGCCGTGTCTCTAAAAAGGGTCAAGGCATCTTGTACAGAGTGCTTAAGTAAATCTGGCAGCCGCAGGTCATTCCAGTAGACGGCTGCGGCCTGGGGAAGCAAGCCCGTTTGATCGCATTTTTTGCATCCATCCCCTTTACAGGATGGGCAGGGAGTATAGAAGTGATAAGGTTCTAGCTGTTCGAACCATCTTCCACAGTTGGCGCAAACGGGTGCAGTGGAGAGAAACCATTGGTGATCCTCTTTTTTTATGGATAGCGCAAAGGAACCCAGAGCTGCACTCGTTTTCACAAGCTCGCGAATGTGTTTCTTAGAGGTTCTTCCCTCTAACCGATCCAGCTCAATGTCAATATTGTGTTGCTCCTTAGGATCAAGCCTTTTCTGATCCCAAGGCTGACCATTGACGAATATCGAATCCTTGCCCAGGGTGGAACTCAGTAATTCAAGTAGGGTTTGATAACTCCCTTGAGCACTGCGGACGAGTGGGACATAGATGGTGCTTGATCCCTTCTTGCTGATCTCACTGATCTTTTCGATCATTTCATCTTCGGTTTGAACGCTTAAGCTGCTTCCACAGCATGGACAATGTCTTTGACCGAAGTTGGTGTAAAGCAGTCGCAGGAATGGATGCAATCCGCAGGCTGTTGCCAGGGTGGAAAGGGGATTTCGATTGAGAAGGTTTTGCCCAACCGCAACTGCCGGGCCAAGACCTGTGATGCTCCCCACATTGGATGGCGTCATGCGAAGGTCTGTCGATCGAGTGGAGAAGATTTCCAGAAAGCGACGACGCGCCTCATGATAGAGCGTATCGAAGACTAAGGAGGATTTGCCCGACCCGGATACACCGGTGACGACCGTCAAGCCCTCCCCGATTTCAACATCGACGGATTGTAAGTTATGTTCTCTGGCACCCTGGATCGCAATCTTCATGACATATCTTGCTTTATGAGTGGAAGGTTTTTATTTATTGCATCTCTTCGTTATTCAAAGTAAAGATAAATACCAGTTTACGATATTGTATGGATAAGTCTATAACCCGTTAAGGGGAATATGGTTGATGAAAAATGACATCGGAAGTTCGAAACTTTTGGGAAAGTCAAACCCAATGGCTCGTCTTTTGAGTAATGTATTGTACAGGCGGGTTTAATGCCCACCCGCATCCGAACAGAGGTCGGGTTCATTTTCTTCCCCCAGTCGCCGGCTACTGAAGTCGCGTGCTCCTGAGCAAACTGCGTTTGCTTTAAAGTCCACGTGCGTGGACTTCTACTTCTTCCCCATCATTAAACCAGTCGCCGTAGGGCGACTTCGCAAATTGTAGCCGCGGTTTTAACCGCCGGCATCTATGGCTACAAAGTCCACCTTCATGGACTCTACTACCTAGGAAAGTGGAATCGGCGAAGGCCGATTTGGTAATTGGTGCGCCCGGCATGGGCGTTGGCTAGAGGGTGAAAGTCCCTTACGGAGGTTGATCGC
>Ga0154793_1072_pt3 | contig 11703 bp, 9 predicted proteins | sample Rifle2008BG16ft_FD_105801 | JGI IMG/M metagenome (GOLD analysis project Ga0154793, IMG submission 105801) | Chloroflexi bacterium RBG_16_48_8 | reverse complement strand
GCTCCGCTTATTCTCAATCAACCATTCCGATTGAAGCGGGTAATCACCAATTAAATGTGCAAGAAATAAATGCCAAAACATAGGATGACCAAATGATATTCCAGAGGGTTACCAAATAGAATTGGAAGGACCCAGCCCGCCGATGATAGAGATTAGCATTTTCAATGGGGATAGCCACCCAAGGCCCCATTCGAGCCATTATAAATTGGGTTGAATCACATGTCCCTTGATCCAAATGACCCCTCTTATAGGTCAGCCTGCACCCATACCAGGAATTTTATTCATATAGATGATTTTGGGGAAATCCTCTAAAGGTATTAGGATTGCAGAGAAAACCAGGAAAACCTTGCATCATTGGGTGCCCCAAGGATTTGCCTTGGAGCATTTTCTCGTAAAATGATATGGGGGTGGATGTAAAATCTTACCTGGAAAGGGATCTTTATGCGCGCCCCATCCGTTCAACACCGCTTCTATTACAACTTCTGCCGATCACATCCTTGCTAAGGAGGGAGCTTCTGATCATGGACAAGGTCATTATTACTGCCGCAGTGACGGGGTCCAGGCCTACAAAGGAGATGAACCCGGCTGTTCCGTACACACCCGGCGAGATCGCACAATCCGCCATCGAATGCTATCGTGCTGGTGCCGCCATTGTTCACATCCACGTTCGAGATCCCAAGACAGGTCAACCGGAAACTAACATTGAATTGTTCCGCAACATCATGGACCGCATCCGCGCCAAATGTGACCTGATCATCAACCTGACCACAAGTGGCTTACATATAGACGATCCCAATCCAATCGAAACACGGCTACAACCGGTCTCACTGCAGCCAGAGATCTGTTCGCTCGATATCGGGTCTGTCAATTTCACAGATCAGGCGTTCATCAACCCCCCCGATTGGGGAGAAACAGCTGCAAAAAGGATGCTCGAATGTGGAGTCAAACCCGAGATAGAGATTTTCGATGTCGGCCACATCTCCCAGGCATTTAACCTGGCCTCAAAGGGGCTCATCAAGGAACCCCTTTACTTTCAATTATGTATGGGTGTGAAGTGGGGAATCGAGGCGACACCTGAAAATCTCATCTTCCTAAAAAACAAGCTCCCCCCTGGTGCTCGGTGGTCTGTGTTAGGTATCGGGAAAGAGCAGCTGCCCATGATCGCCATGGGCATCCTCCTGGGAGGAAATATCCGGGTAGGTTTTGAAGACAATATCTACCTGCGTAAAGGAGTACTGGCAGATAGCAATGCTCAACTGGTGGAGATGGCTGTTGAATTAGCCAGAAGCTTACAACGCCAGGTAGCTACTCCAGACGAAGCCCGCAAAATTCTCGGCATCTAAGGAAATCGAAACCCACTCAGGCCAATATAGACGCGTGCGATCAATGAAAACCCGGGCTGATAAGTTGAGTGTATCTTTGACCTGAACCTGTCGATCTCGAGATAACATGTAGCGCCATGTTCCTGCCGCAGTTCGATGGATCGATCAGTGAGCTGCCAGTCTCTAAGAATACATAAAGAACCGGCTGGCCAAGAAAATAAGCCAGCCAGGGGGCTTTGGGAGCTGTAATGCCCCCAGAGTGATGTGCGATTCTTCTAGGATGCGCGCTTCAGTACAGGAAGACCGTTTTTGCTCTCCGAAACCATATACCCAGCAGGAACCGCATTTAATGCGCCTTCTTTAACCTCTTTTCCAAAAAAATAAATCGTTTGCTGTCTTCCGCTCTTCAACGTTGTCGTTTTGCTGTGCAGGTAGTAGGTCCTACCACGAGAGTTAGTATACGAATATGCCATGACCTTGCTCCTTTCGTCACAACCAAGAATGAGGTTTCTTTCTTTATCATACAGATCGATAGTAGGGAAGAACGATAGACGGACCTCCTGAGTTGCGGTTTCCCTAATAGTATCAGTTTCTTCGCAAATCGCTACCCCCGACAAAATGCACTTATGTAAAGCCGAGTTTTATCTATCCCCATACGCATCTTTCATTTTCCGGCATAGATATGGCATATTTATTTAAAAGACTCACCTGAAAAAAGGTCACTCAACTGAGAGGAACCAGCCTATGTGGGGGTGAAGATACGGATTTGCCGGGAGATCCTTTCACCGTCCAAAGGTGCGCTCCACTCAGGTCACTGGCCTTCGACGCTGCCGAAGCATCTCACGAAAGCGGGGTGCCAGATGCTCGATGATGGGGGACGGCTTCTCCGGCTGCCATGATTGAATGGCCTTATCTTGAGGAATAGGCCAAACCTCGCCAGAGTGCACAATGGCGCCAGGCGCTTGTGCGTTTTCCAGCACATCCAACGCTTCTCGGATCACCCGCATTTGTTGTGAAATATCACGAGGTTGGCCTAATGTGTGGCCGAAAGGGAACTCAACCGCCAGGGTGCGCGGTACACCAACCTTCTCCGCCCAATAGGGCATATTCGTCACAAGAATGGTAGACAGTCCAGCCCTCTCCAGGGTTCGTGCCAACACGGGCACGTTCATGGCGCAATCCGGTCAAGCAGGAGTAAGAAAAACGCAGTCCACTCCCTCTGACTTAAACTTCTCGGTAACTTGAGGCCCGTAATTTTTTTCCCACGCTGTTGTATCTGGAGGAAATCCCTGATACCCCATGAAGGAGTAGGCCAACTCAGCCAGACCACCCATCCGACCTTGCTGAACTAGCTCTTGAAACCGATGGACGGGGAGCAAAATGTTGATGTCGGAGGTCACATCCTGTACATTGAGGTGTAAATGGCTTACTCCAACCTGGTCCTGACAGATGCCGGTTGGGATGGACCGGTAGGATGGGTCTCCCCAAGTTGGCTCCTTCTCTTCTCGCTCTATGTCGAAAGGAGGCTCCACACCCCGCTGATAAAGTCCGCCATAGGTTACCAGCCCGAACATGCACTCCCTAAGACCATAAGGGAGTGGAGTCCACGGGACCGGATAGTCAGGTTCCCGCTCAAGCATCTGGTAAAACGCCGCAATAAGACGTGGTAAGAATTTAAAGCTGTCTACAGACAAGGCTTCCTCCCTTATGCTCCTTCATCTCGCATTCCTGTTGACAAGGAAAACACCCATCCCAATAAAAAGGTTATGCGACAGGCTTAATCACCCTACCTGTCCAGCTTGTGATCCTGCATGTGCAGATGTGCCTTTTTCTGCTGACCCTCCCAAGCCCCCAAGGGTGAAACATTGTCACAATCCCTCCCTTGCCCCTCCTGAGAAGCCAAGAGAGAAGATGCCTTGAGAGGCAGATTCCGAGCAAAGCCAAGAGGGGGGTGAGCGCTGGCCCGTGGAACCCCTTTCAAATGGATCCTCAACCGATTGGCATCAACGTTCGAGTTGCCTCATAACTTAATCCAACAACCCTAAAAGACCTTTTGGGCAATTACAAAGTTAATTTCCCGGTTTTTTTCATGTAGTACCTCTCGTAGATCAGATCTGTTTGATTTTTTCGCACCCTGAACTCCACCGGGAGTTTGTTGCTGTTTACAAGTGTGTAGAAGGTCCTGATGTTTTTCCCTAATTTTTCAGGGATCAGGGGAACAATGGCATCGGTGTATTTGTCTTTGATCTCAATCACCAGAAAGTCCCCCCTCTTCTTCACCAGGGCTTGCATCGTCCCCTTATAGGTCTCGTAGGTACCTTCCAGATCTGTGAGTGCCCGCTCCCTGAATACAAAAGGAAGGCTTTCTGGATCCTCTCCTAGCATCATAGCCAGACCAAACATACCAATGTTGCTCATCGGATAACCCTCACCGTTCGCCAAGAGAGCAATACCGACATTTTCCTCCGGTACAAATGCAATGTAGGCTGTTGCAACCCCCACATTGCCCCCGTGGCCGATCAACTTGCGACCGTAAAAATCTGGTACAACCCCCAATCCATAGCCATATCCGATCTCGCCGAACGAACCTTCCAGGGGAGTCCTTACGCGAGCGACCTGCATAGCCTCCACAGACTCTCGTGAGAGCAATCGTGCTTCCGAGTATTCCCCCCAACCCAAAAACATCGCCACGTATTTTGCCAGGTCAATGACATTGCTGATCATCCCTCCATCGGAGGAGATCGCACCAAAAGGATAGAGGGAGGGTTTTCTTTCGCCATCTCTTGTGATGATATAAGGCGTGGCCGCGTCTTGATCGCTCTCCACCTCCTTTTTCTCAAAGAAACTGCGCTCCATCCCGAGCGGTTTGAGAATGTGCTTCCTGACATACTCCTGATAAGGCAATCCCGAACATTTCTCGATAATCGAACCCAAAAGGACGTATCCCTCATTGAGGTAAAACCATCTTTCACCCGGTCTGGAGATGGCCCAATCTTCGGCCTCCTGCATGAACGTGAGCATATCGGAATAGCTTCCGATGGGAAGCCAATGCTCCCCGGCACCGATCACCGATCGAATCACGCTTTCGGCATAAGCCAAAGCAGGAATGCCGGAGGAATGGCTCATTAAATGCCATATCCTCACCGGCTCCCCTTCTGATTTGAGGCTATAGGGAATATGGACATCGATAGGATCCTCCAGACTCAGCTTGCCTTGCTCCATAAGCTGCATCATGGCGATAGATGTGAAGGATTTCGTCACCGACGCAATGGCGTAAAGCGTATGAGGGGTTGCCGCAAGACCACAGGAAAGATCTCTGAAGCCAAAACCCCTTTTCCATAGGATTTCATCGCCCTTTACAAGAGCCACACTGAGGCCTGGTAGTTTCGTCTCCGAAAGCTTCTCAAAGATGAAAGCCTCCAATGTAGAAACGTTCATTTGGTCAACTCCTTTCCTGTCTCATGTCAGGCTTCTTCGTCTCGGTAACCTGCTTGATAAGTGGTCCGATTTACCGTTCAACTCCATAGGATTTTCCATGCAGAAATCGCAAATGCCCCTGATTTAAACAAGGAGGCATCCGATCCCCAGACAGGTAAAGACATGGAGAGTGGGTCCGTTCAAGAAATCCGAACCCCGTATCTTTATCTTCAACGGCTTCGCTCTCAATCCCTGAGTACTCGCCCTTACGAGTTCCAAGCTCAAATTGCACTCGATCTAAAACAACAAAGGGAACTGTTCGATCCCCATCCCCTACCTCAATCCTGAAACGCTTTGTGGCTATCTCTAACCTTGAGATCAAAGTCCATTTCCATTCATCACCCTCTATCTGGCTGATCATGCCTGGATTGTAGCACGTGATCATTGGGGAGAAGATGTGATTTCATGAGTCCTTCTCCTATGATCATGATCTCGCAAGGAGATACGCCAGGAACATTGAGACAGTATCCCGGGATTGAAGGTCCATTTTAAAAATCAGGTTGGACATCCTCCAAAGATAAAACTCTATAGAGATGCTTCCATTGAGCCTTATCTGGATCGGAACTATGATAAATGCGCGATTCCACAACGGGTCGGGGTGGCTGAATGTGATCGAGTACATGATCGGAAAAATCCTTTGACAGGGTACCTGCGCCAACCGTGTCTCACACTTACGCCCACATCTTGTGTAAAAAGATGTAAAAACTCTTTCGTTCCAAGGGTTCTGCATCAACCCGTCAACCTATCAAAAGGCACTCGATTAACGGAGATACGTTAAAACGGATAACGAACCTTTCATCCGTCATGTGCTGGACATTCGATCTCATTGTCTATCTTGAAAGGATTGCGCTGTTACTAACAAGATGTAGAATTTGTCAGCGAGGATTGCTTGGGAAGGTAAATACATATCAGCCTGGAAAGGTATCCATGTCAATCGAATCCCCTGCTCCATCACAACCTGGATTCCTGAAACGGCTTGTCCTGGCAGGCCTGAATATCCTCATTCCACTCACCGTAGGGTTTATCCTGGCCTACTATGTGATACGCGAGTTATCCCAAACCAAGCTCTGGTTTATCCAGGCGCTTCATTATGTCCTACCCTGGCTATTTATTCCCTTGGTCATGCTTCTCCCTTTGGCCATCCTACTGCGCTCCCGTATTAAAACCCTCCTACTCATCCTTCCCCTGCCTCTCTTCCTTTTGACGTATGGCGAGCTCTACCTGCCTCGATTACCCGTTCGGACAACGGGGGACCCTTTCGTGGTCATGACCTACAATGTGTGGGAAGGCAATGTTCAATTCGACCAAATCGCTTCAGAGATTCAAACCCACGACCCGGACCTCTTGAGCATCCATGAATCCAGCCCGCCCCTTGTCCAAGCGCTTGAAAACCGGCTTGCAGATAGTTACCCGTACTACAGAATCCATCCCGGCATTGGATTTTTCAGCCGATATCCCATCCTTCAATCCCAGGCATTTCGCTTGGGCAGCATTTATGGCATTCCGGGACCCTGGGCACAGCATCTTGTCGTGGAGATTGAGGGAGAAGAGGTGAACATCTTCAACGTCCACCCGCCTTCGCCTCCTCTACAGGGTAAGTACATCCTCGGCTTACCCCTCCGCCTACCAACAAGTTTCAGAACAGAGGGTTTCGAAATTGCGATTCAAGAAATCCTGTGGCGCATGGAACGGGTTAAAGGTCCGATCCTGGTCATCGGAGATCTCAACTTCACCGATCAAGAAGAGGAATACAAGTTCCTGAGGCGCACCCTGGAGGATGCACATCGCCAGTGCGGATGGGGTATGGGCTTCTCCTTCGCGCGATTTCCAAGTACAGGCCTGGCTCTATGGCGAATAGATTATGTTCTTCATTCAGATGAATTTGTATGCCTGCGAACGAAGTCGGGAGACTTCGCTGGCTCTGATCACCGACCTGTCATCGCCGAGTTAGGCTGGCGGGAAACGACGGACTAAAAGACAGAGTCTTCCGCTCGCTACGGCAATCTATAGACAAAATAATCAATTGGTTCTATCATCGAATCAATTGATTTGAATTTGAGCGATCTTGGCTGCTATTCTGCCTCCAACTTGGGACGTGAAGGATCCATTATCCCCAAACAACATAATATGGCCTTAACATGGGCAGTTTGCATGCATCTTCTGATGATCACTCAATTTTTCAAGAATAACATGAGCATGCCAACATGATAGGAGAGGCTGTTGCCGATCACACGTCAGCGGATGAACATATTGAGGGGTCGGTTTAACCCTTCGATCCGCAGTGGATGGGTAACAATATTCTCCACTGGAGCAACGCCAATGCACCGCTTCCAAAAGCTGCTATGGCCCTTCGGCCTGTTATTACTCGTTCTGGTGATAAGCGCCTTTCGCTCCTCCCCAACCTGACAATTTCAGGACGACCAACCCACTCCAACACCGGAATCCATTTCAATAGAAGCCCTACACCCAATCAAAAATGTCACAGCCATTACAGCGGGTATCGCCCACACCTGCATCATAACGCAGGAGGGAGACGTAAAATGCTGGGGCTACAACTCCTCCGGTCAATTGGGCGATGGGACAACGAACCACAGCACTGTGCCAGTCGATGTGCTTCAATTGGAGGGAGATGTCCTTTATCTTTCTGCCAGCGAGGGACACACCTGTGCTGTGACAGACAGCGGCGTCGGCAAATGCTGGGGACACAACTTCAACGGGCAACTGGGAGATGGCACCACAGAAAATCGTCTCACCCCCGTGGAAGTCGTTGGTCTGGCTGAAAAAGCGATCGCCATCGCCGCCGGCGAATCCCACACCTGTGCATTGACCCAAAGCGGCGGTGTCCAATGCTAGGGCTTCAATAACTACCAACGCCTGGGTGATGGGACCAATGAGGACAGTCTCACACCTGTAAACGTTCAGGGTTTGTCCAGCGGTGTTCAGGCTATCGACGCAGGGGACCTCCATACCTGCGCCCTAACGACCGAAGGGGGCGTGAAATGTTGGGGGGCGTCCTTCATGCTGGGGTCAGGAACCCGCGACTATGGACCAATCGACGTCGCGGGACTGAGTTCCGGGGTGACCGCTCTCACCGTGGGACCCATGCACACCTGCGCCGTCAAGGAGAATCGTATCTTCTGCTGGGGCGGTAACCAGATGGGACAGCTAGGGGATGGGAACCGCGTCCAACTGCAATCCACACCGGTAGAAGTCAAAGGTCTTTCTGGTCCGGTTAGCGCCTTGGTCGCAGGCGCGGGTCATACCTGTGCACTGGTTGAGGGTGAGGTCTTCTGCTGGGGATGGAACGCTTTTGGACAACTCGGCGACGGGACGGGCCAGGATCGCCTCGAACCTACCAAAGTGAAAGGACTTAAGGGGAATGTTGTAGCACTGGCCGCAGGAGCAGCCCACAGTTGCGCCCTATATGAGGATGGTGCTGTTGAATGCTGGGGCTTGCATCGGGAAGGTTTACTGGGGGATGGCCCTATGGATGCCAGTCAGCCTTCTCCCGTCGACGTGGTCGGTCTGGACAGCGAAGTTACAGTGATAGATGCAGGAGAGGCAAGCACCTGTGCCGCCATGGAGTCTGGTGGGGTGAAGTGCTGGGGGCTCCCAGATTCCTTTGGATCTGGCTATCAGTTGATTTACGGCGTAGAGAGGAACGTCGGCCTCCCGCAGGATGTGGGAACATTTGCAGATAGGGTCATCACCCTTGCTGTTGGAGAAGGCCACGCCTGCGGTTTAACCGAAGGCGGAGGAGTCAAATGTTGGGGAGACAACCTGTTTGGCCAATTAGGCGATGGCACAAACGAGGATCGCGAAGAACCCGTTGACGTCATAGGCTTAACCATTGATGTGACTGCATTATCAACTGGAGCGGATCATACCTGTGCCTTGATGTCCACAGGCACGGTTGCCTGTTGGGGAAGAAACTTCAATGGGACCCTTGGAGATGGCAGCACGGAGGACAGCAGCACTCCCATCCAGCCAAGAGGTTTGAACGACAATGTGATCTCCATTTCGGCTGGCGATTGGCATACCTGTGCCCTCACAGCACAAGGGGATATCTATTGCTGGGGGAATAACATCGCCGGGGTGCTGGGGGATGGGACAACAGAGGATCATTTCACCCCCGTGAAAGTAAGCGTATTTACAGAACCCGCCACAGACCTTGCTGCAGGCCATCTCCACACATGCGCGCTTGCTGCGGAGGGGAGCGTGTGGTGTTGGGGAGACAATCAATCTGGCCAATTGGGGAACAGCACCACCGATTACCATGACACAGCGGTCCAAGTAACCGGTTTGTCCACTGTCCAATCCATCGATGCCGGATACGAACACACCTGCGCCTTGACGGAAGAGGGAAGCGTGGCATGCTGGGGATCAAACCTCTACGGGCAAATCGGCAGCGATACTGGTGAAATTGTAAACACCCCTCTTGAGGTTGCCGGGTTAAACAAAAATATCCTTGCCGTTTCGACCGGTGCCATGCACACCTGCGCCCTAACCAGGGATGGAGAGGTCAAATGCTGGGGGAACAATGGGCTGGGCCAATTGGGGAATGACAACTTGATCAGCAAGGAGCCGGTCGCGGTGATGGAACTCGGGGCAGTGCCTGCTGCCGGCTTCCGCCAATCGGGTCCGCTCGTGCCCGAGTTGACCACCTACATCCCTACTCCTTTGGATGTCTCCACCGAACCTGCTGTGGTCGGAACAAACTTAGCTTTGGCAACCTTGATGATGCTCCCCTTCGCCATCGCAGCCGAGGTCTTCACACAACTCCTGGCGCAGAATGAGGCTCTCTTGCATCTCGGTCGCAAGCCTTTCCGGTGGATCGCTCGTCTGCAGGAACGGCTCAATGCCTTGTTAGCCAGCAGGCTTCGAGGCCTGTCTCTACTGGATGTGCTTAAATTGATCGGAGTGGTGCTCTTCTATGGACTCATATTCTCGCTCCTGGATCGATCCTGGAAGCCCCTTACCCTGACCGGGATGGTGCTCTTTTTAGAAATGACTTTTGCGTATGGGATCGTGGGGCTGGCGGATGACCTCATGCAGTGGCGTGCCGCCAGACGTTTAAAGCTCCCAGGTGATTTGACGGTCAAACCAACCCATATCTTTGTTGCCATGCTCTCCACCGCAATTTCTCGAATTCTGAAACTGGTTCCGGGTTTGATGTTCGGAACACCCGAGGCGTTCGAACTGGAGGAGGACCTGCTCGATCAACCCACTCGAACCCGCATGCAGCGTATCTCCGCCATCACTCTTACAGCCATCGGTCTCGGCATTTGGGTGCCGACCGCCTTAACCGCTTGGTTGCAGCGCAAACAGCTATCGGAAGGGTTAGCCAATGCCATTGGGGGGCTGGAGGGCTTTCTCCTTGTGATCTTTGCTGTTGCCCTGGAGAACATCTTCATTCAGTTGCTCGGCTTTCCAGGCAGCCTGGGACAATCTCTGCGACAACGCCGACGCGGGCTTTGGCTGGTTGCGCTTGTAGGTGTGACCTTCCTCTTCTACCATACCCTCATCAATCCCCGGGGCGAGCTGGCCCAGGCCCTGAACGAAGGCAATGTGCGTTTCTTCCTCATCACCGCAGGGACATTTGTCCTTGCGACCTTTGTATTGTGGCTATTTACGAAACTGAAGACACGACGCCAGCAAAGGAAGGAAAAGGAGACTTCCCTTAAGGTTGATCTCCCGTCCACCCCACTAAAGGTGCAGCAAGATCTAACCCCGCCCCTGGTAGTGCCTGCGCCATCAAGCTCAACTCAACCAATATGTGCCCGTTGTGATCAAACCTTCGCCTGGGAAGAATCCTTCCGGCAGCAAAACACCCCTGGATCCAAACCCTACAACGAGCCCATGGGCGGCACTTTCCGCCCAAGGACCTTCTGTCCCCATTGTGGGGCTCTGGTTGCGGAGTGGCACACAACACCTCAAAAAGACTTTAACGAGTGGATCTGGTTTGGAGAGCAAGGCTCGACCCATGAGGGCGCCCCTCTGCCACCATCGCCGATTGTTTATGGGGGCGGCAGGGATCTTCCTGTCCAGTTCACGGCAACATACGACGAGCATCAAATCGATGTCGCCAAGGTCAAAGCGTATCTTGAGACTCGACAGCCCCGCGCAGAGGAAGCGTCACAGCCCTGGCAGCAGGCCTATGATCTGTCGTTTAAGCTCTTCCAATCAGGAAATCTTTCCGGCGCATTAAGCACACTGGAGGAAGCCGTTGCCGAAGGGCTCCCGGAGAAGGAACAGTCCACTGTGCATGGAGCCATCGGCGAGTTCCATCTAATCCAGAACAAAGATATCGACACGGCTTTTGGACATCTCCTGCAAAGTGTCAATCTCGACCCGGGAGGCTTTTGGAAAGCCCATTTCTATCTCTCCCTTATCTATCAGGCTAAGGGTGATGTGGAAAAAGCCGAAGCTGCCTATCGCGAGGCACAACGCTACGCCCAAACGGTTTGGTTCACACCCGAGGCCGAACAACAGGCCCGTGAGATTGTCGCTGCCTGGTCGCCGACGGAACACATAGAAGCGCCCATGCCTGCTCCTCCTCCAGAGGGTGCCAAGGTTGTGGCGGAAACCGCCGATATGAAGAAATGCCCCTCATGTGCCGAGCAGATCAAGCTTGAAGCCAGGATTTGCCGCTACTGCCGGACAGCCTTCGAGATCACGGTGAAAGGCTACTGCATGAATTGCCATGCCGTGGTCCATTTGGATGCCGAGGATCGCTGTCAGGAGTGCAGCAGCGAGGTTGTCGATCGGCATGTGGAGAGCAGATGGTTGGGGGAATCGTCTGGTCCACCCGTGCCAACAGCCGAAATGCATGCGCCTTCGCCTCCCGCCGATGTTATTCCTTCCCTCGTCCCTCCACCAAGCCTTGCCAAGGTCAAGAAACGTA
>Ga0154793_1148_pt7 | contig 11857 bp, 10 predicted proteins | sample Rifle2008BG16ft_FD_105801 | JGI IMG/M metagenome (GOLD analysis project Ga0154793, IMG submission 105801) | Chloroflexi bacterium RBG_16_48_8 | reverse complement strand
CACACCGAGCTCAGAAAAACGCTTTTGTACCTCAAACAATCCATCGCTTGGAGATACAGGAGGGATAGCTTCTTGCATGACCTCGCGAACAAGCGTCTCCGGAGGGTATGAATTGAGAGCTTGGATTAACCTGCTGTGGGTGATGATACCAACAAGATTTTTTCCATCACAGACAGGAAAATCCGACTGGAAGGAATTGAGTGTCAGATCAACAACATCCTTCAAGGTAGCATCCGGAGATAAAGTTTGCGCCTGCCGGGAATAAGCTTGTTCTACCTGTAAACCACCCAAGACACTTCGAAGTTGAACAAGTTGTCCTTCTTGACTTGCTCCCACGTAAATGAAGATTGCGATCAATACCATGAAGAAACCGCCACCCAGGAAACCATAAAGTCCTAGCAACCAGGCCATGGCTTGTCCAATAGTTACGGCAATGGCAGTTGCGCGTGGATAGCTCATCCTAGTGGCTAAAATAGCCCGTAAGACCCTCCCACCATCCATAGGAAAGGCTGGCAGCAAATTGAAGCCACCTAAGAAGAGGTTTGAGATAAAGACATAGGCAAACACTGAACTCATACTGGCACGTGCCAATTCAAGGAAATTGCTTGATAAATTCCCCATGGTCAGCTCGAACCCTGCAAGCGGAGCAATAATGGCCAGTACAACGGCCAATCCCAAATTAACCAATGGACCTGCTATGGCGATCGCTAACTCTTGGACGGGCTTCTCTGGCATCCTCGCCAATTGAGCCACTCCGCCAATGGGAAGCAGAACAATTTGCTTGACAGGAACCCCATAATTCAATGCTACAAGACTATGCCCCAGTTCATGCAGGACAACAATTGAAAAGAGAAGGAGCGTAACCATAATCCCAAAAATCGCTCCATTCATTCCAAGACCGTTGAGCCAACCAAATTGGATAGCAGCCCAAAGAAGAATAAGGGGAAAGGTAATATGGACACGAATATCTATTCCCCTCACCTTAAACAATCGAATCGAATTTCCCATATTTCCCTCCGGTACTGAATTGATCCTATTCAGCTTTATGAGCATTCATTGAAAGCAAAAATTGATATCCCCTTGCGCTTCAAAGTCCTCAATTCTTAAATCCAACCTATCAAATCCTGATTTCCTTTAAAAATAGCAAAGGATTATTATCTATTCATTAGAAAGGTAGATCCTGCTGGTCGGAGGATTCGTTACTTTCTATTAATTTAGACCGAATGTCGGCAGGTATTCTTACCAAAGATCAATAGGTTAAGTGAGGATCCACTCCACCATTCCAAAGAGGATGGTCATACGCATCATTGATGATTGAGGCACATTCAGCATAGCGCAAGGAACCAGCTTTGTTGTTTCATGTTGAGGGACTTTATAGGAAACAAATAGATGCGTTATCGCTTTTAATCGTTAAAAGAGACCCCGCATTACGAGAAGAAATCCAAAAATCGCGATCGGTACACCAACGACAGCGCCCACGACGGTGAGACTCATTACCACCCCAATAATCATCAACACACCTCCAAGCACGATGGCGAGCAATCTTCCGGTCAATTCAAGGATGAAGGTTAGTAGACGCCAGAGGGCAATAAAAGGCCAAAAGATCCAGAGAGTACCTTTTTCTTTATCCGTCACGTTTTCCTCCTGCATAGTTCAAATGTGATTTCACACTACAGATTTGATTTTTAAACCTGATCTTTACCAGTAAAATGTCCAATCCATGATTCTATACGCAATTCCCACCCATTTGGTTTTGTCTCAAATCACCCTATTAAGATCCACTATTTATATCAGAATCTCACATTACAATACATGAAAAAAGCCACTCAACTGAGAGGAACCAGCATAAGTAGGGACGCGGGCTGCGCCCGCAAACCCACATATGCTCCTCTCTTTTATCTTGAAGGGCTTTTTTCGTTTTTCTCATGACTCATAATCCTTTCTACCTTAAAAACATGACCAATCGCATAGCGAGTGATTTCTCTCGAAACGCAATCGTATCTCAAGTGTAAGGACGATCGGCCGGTCGTCCTTACAATGACGAATCCTATGATGTAGGAACCTTGCATGCAACCTCTACACGACGATTCAAATGAAAGACGTCAGGGAATTCCCATAAATATAAAGACACTCCACTGGGACATTCCTGAAAAAATGGACCGCAAATCTGCGGTCCAGAGGGGAGTGGAAATAACAAGCTGAGGCTGCTAAACTTGTTCAAAAGATGATAGCATATTGTCATGTGAATTTACCATCCACCGCGCGGGGGATATTTCGTGATTACGAGAGCCTTTTCGCTTTATTGCCAAAAGAATTTCATGCTAGATCCTGCCAAAATATAGGCTAACTTGTTGAGATGATTGGTGTTTCATAAGGTGAGATCTGAAACCTGGTAACTTAAAGGGATGAACTCGATCAAGAAATTGAAGATCCACATTTATCCGCAATAAATACAGCACCAGATAAAAATTGGGGCGCTACAGAAATGAATCCGTAGAGATCCAGGGTGAAATGATTGGAGAAATGGAACATCTCGTTCTTATACCATACCCTAGCTCACCACAAAGGAATATCCGAAGAAAGACAGTGAACATACCCAATGAAAGGTAAGAGGATCAATGACGAAATACATGATACTTCTCAATCCAATCGCAGGTCGAGGGAGTGGAAAGCGGCTGGAGCCTGTTATTAGAACCTATCTAAAGGCTCATGAATTGGATTTCGATCTTCAAAAAACGGAAAGGCCGGGGCATGCTATTGAGCTGACGAGACAGTCTGTCAGAAATGGTTATGATGTTGTCGTTGCAGCTGGAGGAGATGGAACATCAAATGAGGTCCTCAATGGTCTGATGTTGGCAACCCAAGGAAATGAAGGCCAAGCTGCAATGGGATTTATCTGCGTCGGTCAAGGGAACGATTACGCCTATGGAGTCAAAGTTCCTTCGGATGTGGAAGAAGACTGTAAGATATTAGCGCAGAACAAACGCAAAATGATTGATGTGGGTTTTTCAATCGGCGGCGATTATCCTGAGGGACGATACTTTGGCAACGGCGTGGGGGTTGGCTTCGACGCTGTCGTGGGTTTTGAAGCACTTAAATTAAAACCTTTGCATGGTTTCCTCTCTTACTTCATCGCAGCCTTGAAGACAATATTCCTATTCCATCGTGGACCAAGAGTTAAAATAGAGTATAACGATCGTGAGATAGAGCAAAATGCGCTCATGGTTTCCGTGATGAATGGTCAAAGACTCGGTGGTGGATTTATGATGGCTCCGAATGGCCAAATCGATGATGGAAGATTTGATCTGAGCATTGTTGACCAAGTCGGCAGAGGTCGTATCGCAACCCTGATTCCATACTTTATCAAAGGCACTCACGCGACTCAGAATGAGGTTCATACGGATCAGACAAGCCGCATTGTTGTTACCGCCCTCGAAGGTGTCATTCCTGCACATGCGGATGGAGAGACTCTCTGCAAAGCAGGAAAAAAGTTGATCATGGAAATCCGGCATCGGGAACTGGAAGTGGTCTGCCCTGAATTCGGTAGCCATCAATGACCTTCAAGAAGAAATTGGTCATAAGGATCATTCGGATCCTTGTCGATATCCTTTGTAGAGTTCACGATGATCGACTCGATCGAGTACCTCTAGAAGGTCCGCTTATCATCGTTTCCAATCATATTAATTTCCTTGAAGGTCCGGTTATCTACACCCATCTGCAACCGCGGCAATCAACCGGGTACGCAGCCGACAAAAGCTGGAAAAATCCTTTCTTTGCTTTCCTCTTTGATCTATGGGAAATTATTTCCATAAAGCGAGGGGAACCCGATATTACCGCCATTCGGAAAGGGCTGGATTACCTGAAACGAGGCTGGATCTTGGCAATTGCGCCTGAAGGAACCCGGAGTGGGAATGGTCGACTTCAAAGAGGGCGTCCTGGTGTAGTGATCCTTGCGCAAAAGAGCGATGCTCCCATCCTTCCTATCTCCCACCATGGAGGCGAATACTTCTGGGACAATATAAAACGACTACGTCGTACGGATTTTTCAATCATCGTGGGTCAACCGTTCCATCTGAAGAACGAAGGATATAAAGTAAACAGTGAAATTCGCCAAAAAATAACTGACGAGATCATGTATCAAATTGCTGCCCTACTTCCCCCAGAGAACCGAGGCCTCTACTCCAATCTCAGTAAGGCTACGGAGGAATTCCTGGATTTCAAACCCCCTGCAAAAAGCAACCTTCCCTCCACCATTACCCCTTCCTGAAACTTTACAAGATATAATCTATGAGGCCACTGAAAAAAGCTCTTTAAGATAGAAGAGGGAGGCAAATGGTTTGAAGTAAGCATCCTTATATATCGCTAAAGGAGCCTTTCTCATGATGAGAGAGTGATCTGCCTTTTGAAAACTTATTCATAATCACCGTGATCGAATTATTTTTAGGAAGGAACAATGACCAGTATCCTGTTTTCTTCAAAGAACATCGGCACACTCGAACTGCCCAATCGACTTGTTCGCTCGGCTACTGCCGAAAGAATGGCAGATCCCCAAGGACGACCGCTACCACCATTAGAAAGACTTTATGAGAAATTGGTTCAAGGCGGAGTTGGGCTCATTATCACCGGACATATGTATATTCATCCCTCCGGGAAAGCCCACCCAGAGATGACAGGTGTTTACAGCGATGATCTTATTCCCAACCTTGCCAGACTTGCAGATGTCGTACATAAGTATGGCGGAAAGGTCGTAGCGCAAATCAACCATGGTGGTATGCAATGCAGTCAATCGTCAGTCGCCGAAACCATCGCTCCATCCGATGTAAACGAGGCATTCCTTAGCCGACCAGCACGTGCCATGACTGATGATGAGATCCCCCAAATCATCCAGGCTTATGGAGATGCAGCACTCAGGGTAAAGCAAGCAGGGTATGATGGCGTTCAAGTTCATGCCGCCCACGGCTATCTGGTCAATCAATTTCTTTCTCCTTTAGTCAATCAGCGGGATGATCGATGGGGCGGGGATATTAAAAAACGAATGCAGTTCCTAAGAGAAATAATTCGATCTGTCAGGAAAGCCGTTGGACCAAGCTTTCCTATGCTCATCAAGCTTGGTATGAAGGATGGCGTAGAAGGTGGACTCTTACCGCAGGAAAGCGTGCATGTTGTGGCTTCCTTAGCAGAGATGGGGTTTGATGCTTTGGAGATTAGTGGAGGCATTGGAGGGAAGACAGTTATAAATTCAAAAAAAGGAATAAGGAAAGAATCAGAAGAAGCCTACTTCTTACCCTTTGCAAAAGTTGCGAGACCTGTGACCCAATTGCCAATCATGCTAGTTGGGGGTTTGCGATCAAAAAAAGTCATGGAGCGGGTGCTATCGGAGGGGCACGCCGACTTCATTTCTCTCTGCCGCCCATTGATAACTGAACCCGATCTTCCAAACCTGATGAAAACTGGCAGAAAAGATAAATCCCGTTGCCTCTCAGCGAATAATTGTTGGCGCACAACAGATGGCGAAGGGATCGCATGCAAGTGTCCGCATGAAAGGGTACAAATACAGAGATAATCTCTGCTCTAAAAAAGAGACTACTCCCCGGAAGTTCCTCGAATGATCCTTCACTCGACAGGATTTCGTAGAGATCCCAATCCGTCGATCTCGATTTCCACAATATCACCAGGCTTTAACAGAATCTTGGGATCGCGGAAATAGCCCACACCATCTGGTGTGCCTGTGCAAATAATATCCCCAGGGACGAGCGTGATGGATTTACTAATGAACGCAATGATCTCGGGTATCTTGAAGACCATCTCTTTGGTGTTGGAGTTCTGAACCAATTGACCATTGAGCCGGGTTCGAATTCCTAGGTTGTGTGGATTCTCGATTTCATCTCGAGTGATGAGGTATGGACCGATCGGGCAGAAGGTATTAAAGGATTTCCCCCTCACCCATTGCCGATCGGTAAACTGCACATCGCGAGCGCTGACATCATTCACGATGCTATATCCTGCGATATAATCCCATGCCTCCTCAGGCTCGATCCTGAACGCTTCTCGTCCGATGATGACCCCCAATTCAGCTTCATAATCCACTTCCTTGCTCATTTCCGTATCCCATTTGATGCTTTCATTGGGTCCGATGATGGAGGAGGGGAACTTGGCGAACAAGAGGATTGATTCTGGTAAGAGGATATTCTGTTCGCGGCAATGATCAGCATAGTTCAACCCAATCCCTATAACTTTGCTAGGATTGGAAAGTGGTGCAAGGATCGTGACACGATCCAAATGAATTGCGATGGACTTAAAAACTGGATCCGCTTCCTTGGTCATAACCCAGGTTAAAACCTCTCCCATAGATTGCCAGGTCTTATCGGAAGATTGTAAGAATGCAAGCATATTCGACGGAAAGGATGGGTGAGAATTTTCTTCGCTACCTCGGTTGTTTTGAAATTCTTTGAAAGCCCTTTCAAGGTCAATAACAAAATTGCCCTCAACAACTCCTAGCCGTTGCTCATCATCCATCGAGAAAGTAAGAAGTCTCATTTTCTTCTCCGACATTTTTATTTTTGACTCACCTGAAAAAAGGCTACTCATCCGAGAGGAACCAGCATATGTGGGGGTGCGGGCTACGCTCGCACCCCCACATATGCCTCTCTCTTCTATCTTGATGGGCTTTTTTCAGTGTATCCATTTATTGATCACAATCATTTTTGTAGAAAATACGAGGACAGCCGTAACCTTTGAAATGAGTATCCTTCAAGTGTGTAAATATACCATAACAATCAGGCCTTGACTGGAGCAGGATCCAGGTCCTCATGAGATCACGTCAGGAGGATTAATGTTGTCAGTGATAATATCGAAAGGCAAAACAAGTATAAACATTGGATTTCTGATTTAAAATTAGTGATCACCTTTGAGAATGAGGAGCAAGATATGCTGAATAATTTACGAGAGGAAGTTCGTTCGACTGCGCTTGCAATGCTGGAGGCTGGGCTTGTCGTGGGTAGCCAAGGTAATGTGAGCGCCAAAGATCCTGCCACAGGACTTATTGCCATCACGCCAACAAACATGTCTTACGACAGCATCACCAAAGATGACATCGTGATTGTGGATGTGGATCAAAGGCTCATTTGGGGAGAACGCAAACCCTCTTGTGAGACACCTATGCATAGCTACATCCACAAGCACAGGAAGGATGTTTATGCCATTCTACATACTCACTCCCACTACGCGACGATCTTCGCGATCGCCAATAGGGGTATACCCCCAGCAACAATCAATCTGGCAGCCTATTTCGGGGGTGAAGTACGCTGTGCACCCTATGTTCGGACAGGCTCTGATACTATGGGTCCTATCAACCTTAGCTATTTTGGGGAGAAAGGAGAAGCTATCCTCCTTGGGAACCATGGTGCACTCTTCATTGGATCTAACCTTCATAAAGTATTGAAACTGGCAATAACATTAGAAGAAGGAGCCAACCAGATCTACCATGCAGCCCTTCTTGGTAATGTCGTTCCATTACCTCCGGATGAAATCCAATGGTTGTTTAACAACCTTCCTGGCTCTGAAATTGAAGGGCAAGAGAAAGAAATGTTGAAGGGGTAAGAGGCTTCATGGACTATTGCTTTAAATCGCATGAACCCTGAAGATTGAATAATTGAATCACGCAGCAAGATATCCTGATCGAGGATACTATTGTCTAAACGGAAACCAAGCCCAACAGGATCACGATGGAATAGGTCAGTCCTGATCAGCGCGATCGTTATCTTGATCTTCTTGGCGCTCCCCTGGATCTTCACAAAAACCTCCACAACCCTCTCTGAAAGGCAAGTCACTGAGGAGGTGGGTCTGGTGAAGACAGCCACGGACCTTTTATCACCCAGGATCTGGTGGCCTTTGCTCCTTTGTAGCTTATTCCTTCTTGTTTTTGCATTCTACAAGGCAATCCGAAGTTCTTCTTCAAAACCTGCAGAGATCCCAGATCTCCCCTCAGCCATTTCCACCAAGCGATTGGGACTTCTGGGTGGTCTCTCCCTGGTTGTGTACGTCCTGTTTTTTCTGCTGCCCTTCCCGTTGCATCGCTACTATGACTTGAGAAGGGTCAGTATGGGCTGGATCGCAGATCGGAGTTGGGTCGCTGCAATCACCCTTTCCCTCGCCATCGTGGTTCTCTTCCTACTTTACATATCCGCCTACCGCCTCACGCTACACCAGAATTCACAGCCCTTATGGACGCTCGTCCTGCTTGGTGCATTGTTTTTCGGCCTCATCAACCTCTTCGTTTTCCCGATCAGTTCTACCGACCTTTATGACTACGTCAGTCGGGGGCGGATTTCTGGTATCCATGGTGGCAATCCCCTTGTTCAAGTGCCTAATGACTATCCAGAGGATCCCTATATACAGCTGGCTGCCTGGAAAAAGGAACCCTCCGCATATGGCCCGCTCTGGGAAGTCCTGAGCGGCTTCATTGGACGAACTTCAGGTGGTCCTTTATGGAACGACATGCTGGGGTATAAAGGTATCGCCCTACTCAGTTATCTTCTAAGTACGGTCACCATCGCTGCCATTCTTCAGAGGGTTGCTCCACATCGCGGCCTGACAGGTACGCTGCTCTTCGCCTGGAATCCATTGGTCATACTGGAAGGTGTGGCCAACGCCCACAATGATATGATCATGATGGCTTTCCTCCTGGGAGGGTTTTGGATCCTAAGCCAAGTACAGCAACTCGACAATAAAGATAAATTTTCCAAACCGGACTTAAAGAATCTGATTTATGCCATGTTAGCCCTGCTTTTATTGACCTTGTCGGTTCTGGTTAAGTTCATCCCCATCTTTTTATTACCTCCTTTCCTTCTGTACCTCCTTGCGCTCTGGAAAGGTTGGAAGAAGAATGTTGTGTATGTACTGCTCTACCTTCTCCCTATGATGCTGGTCGTTTTCATCTATTATCAAGTTTTTTGGAAGTGGCCAGAAATCAGCAATACCTTTATCCATCGAATGGAGATGTTCCGCATGTCCCTCGCCAGTCTGACGAATCAGTTTCTAGGGGAATTCATCCAGGAAGCCTGGGCTCAAGGTATTGCGTCCTGGTTCTTTTTAGGTGCCTTTGTCGTGGGTTATCTTCTCATTCTTGTGCGGATGGCTGATGCCTTAGGACTGTTCTCGTCCAAGGATATCGCGACTTTAAATCCTCCTGATAGCAAGGTTGTAAAGTTCTTTAAATGGGTTCTACCTTGGACACTGGGGACGGGAGATCGAAAACCATGGGACATTCTGGTATCCGCAAGCCTTCACATCCTACTGATCTACCTTCTCCTGGGCAGTTTATGGTTCTGGCCATGGTACCTGATCTGGCCCATGGCTTTACTGACCCTATCCAAAAACGAACGTTTGATCACCATCCTGATGGTTGTGAGTTGTGCGGGTCAACTCTCAACTATTCTATGGAATTTTGTTTGGTACTGGATGGGTATAGAGTGGCATACCTTACACATCGTCGAAAATCTGGTCCTTGCCCTCCTACTCCTGCCTCCTCTCGCGATCCATCTCCTCTCCAAGCAATGGAGGAAACTTGATCAGACTTCAATGGAAAACTTCATGGATATAGACAACACCCGCTCTTAAAGACGTCAGGTCCTGCACCATAGTATTCGCGAGAAGATCGTCTTTGATGTGATTAAGCCACCTCACGCCGCATTGTCAGAGCACCTAAGAGGATGAGCACCCCGGCGATACCCACCAGCATGAGCAGATTAGGCCAGATCTCCAGCAGCCCCCAACCCTTGAGCATTACATCACGCAGCGCTTGATTGGCATAATAGACCGGCATGATGTAGGCAAAAGGTTGCAGGTACTTGGGCATCTCCGATACTGCCCAGAACGTACCCCCAAGCAAAACCTGGGGGAAGATGACCAGTGGAATGAACTGCAACACCTGGAACTCGTTGCGGGCAAAAGCCGAGGCCAGGATGCCCAAGTTGACCCCCACTACGGCTAACAACGCGATCACAAGAAACAGCAGTCCCAGACTTCCCAGGTAATGGATCTTCAACGCCCAGACGGTGTAAAAGAGGATCACAGCCACCTGGATTAAAGCAAAAAGCCCCAAACCGAGCATATACCCCAGGACGACCTCCACTCGCATGGCAGGGGTCGCCAGCAAGCGCTCCATTGTTCCCTGCGTTCGCTCGCGCAAAAAAGAAACACAGGCCAATAGGAAGACAAAGAATAACGCCAGGAATGCAACATAAACCGGAGCGACGAAATCCATCATGTCGAATTCTTCCCCAGCGAAGAGGTAGCTCGCGTTCACAGAAACCGGCAACGTAGCCTCTCTTTCACCGGTTTGGGGTGATCCAAGCATCCCAAAGCCTGTCTCTACCAACCCAGCCAAAGTCTTCATTCCTGCTTCGGTCACGCGAGCGATGATCGTCATGCTCCGAGTAGGGTTCGATCCCTCCAGGCGCAAATCGAGTACAGCCTGGCGATTTTCCTGGAATTTCACGGAGAAATCCTCCGGGAAGATAATCACCCCTTGCACGCTGCCATCACTCAGTCGCTCATCCACCTCATCGCGGTTCAACTCGACCAGACTGAATATTTTGTTGGCTGCAAGTTCATCCGTAATGCGCTGCCCGAGTTGGAGATCTCCAATGATGGGTGAAGTAAGCCCCTGATCTTCATTGACCACACCCAAAGGGATCGCAGCCAATTCGGAGCGGAAGAGGATCGCGCCAAGGGTCAGGATGAGCATCGGCGCCAACACCAGCAACCCAACCGTCCGTCGATCACGCAATACCTGCCGCATCACTCGTCGAGCGAGGGTCATTACACGCCTTATACTCATGCACGCCCTCCTTTTATGCTTCCCTCCGCAAAACAAAGGAAAGCCTCCTCCAAGCTGCTTGTGCCAGCCTGGCTCCGCAGCTCTGCGGCAGAACCTTCAGCCAGGAATCTCCCTTGACGCATGAACCCCAATCGGTTGCAGCGTTCAGCCTCATCCATCACATGGCTTGAGATGATCAGCGTCACACCACGTTCGGTCAACTGCCGGAAGTAGTCCCAGAAGTTCGCTCGAAGTTGAGGGTCGATCCCCACCGTCGGCTCATCCATCAACAAAAGGCGAGGACTGTGCACTAAAGAGCATGCAAGCGATGTCCGCTGTTTCAGACCTCCTGAGAGGGTGCGAACCAGACTGTGCGATCGATCTTGTAGATCTACCAGTTGGATGATTTCATCCATCATCGCTTTGTCTGACCCGCCGCACAACTCAGCGAAAAAGGCGATATTCTCTCGCACGGTCAGATCCTCGTAGAGCGCGCTAGCCTGGGTCATGTACCCGACCTGAGCCAGGATAGCTTTGTTCGGCATCTCCTGGTCCAGTAGCGAGACACTCCCTGATGTGGGTTTAAGTAAACCAATCAGCAGGCGGATCAGAGTTGTCTTGCCTGACCCATTGGGACCCAACAACCCGAAAATCTCACCGGGCTTTACAGAAAGGTTCACTCCATCTACGGCATGGATAGATCCAAAATGCTTATGCAATTCATGGGTTTCTATTACGGCATCCATGCTCTTATCCACCTCCTTCGGGGGGGTTCAGGACCCCATGCAAGAAAATATCCGACAATCCTTGATGCCAATCGATCTCCGGTAAAGATAGCGTTTCCATCGGTCTGGCGACCCACTCCGTGATCAAATAGCCGATCATGAGACACACCAGCGCCCGCAAAAAAAGGGGAGGGGAAAGTTCTCGCAGCCGATTTTGCCCGGTCTCTAGTTCCATCACACGTTGGTGAAATCGGGTGCATTTCACGAAAGTGGGCAAAATTGTTCTCCAGCATACAAAGAGAGAGATTTGTGG
>Ga0154793_1089_pt12 | contig 11924 bp, 8 predicted proteins | sample Rifle2008BG16ft_FD_105801 | JGI IMG/M metagenome (GOLD analysis project Ga0154793, IMG submission 105801) | Chloroflexi bacterium RBG_16_48_8 | reverse complement strand
ACGGCGGTTTCAAACGTGTGGTGTGGATGTCCTCCATCCTTAAAAATCAAATGGCGGAACAGCTGAATGAGGTGGCTAAGCGCGAAGGTGACCCAGATTTGATCGATAAGATCGCGGATGAAACGATCTGCACCGACGTCGAGGGTTTACTGGAGCACGTGACTGCGAAGAATCATCCAGCCCTATCGATGCCGCCGATGCTTTAATAAGATTAATCTCAATCCGTGTTCAGTCCTCAGCTTGGAAAATAAGCTGAGGGCTGACCGCGGAATGTCCACCGACGGGAGAAAGGAAATGATATGGCTATAGAAATCCCCAAAGAGAAATGGACCAGCGCAGTGCGGGAGGTCACCCTTGGTGCGACTTCCGATCAAGGGGGCACACGCAAAAGTACCGTAACTGTAGGTGGAGCAACCGCATTACCCTACCTTCACTTTGAAGGAAAATCACCCAACCGCCCGGCTCTAGCGCTTGAAATTCGAGATCGTAAACCAGGTGATTGGTCCCCGATTCTCTTAGAAGCATGGGGGGAGGCAATGGAGGATCCGAGTGAGTGGGCTAGAGCAGCTGAAGCGGCAGGAGCTGATCTTATCTATCTGGTTCTGGGCTCTACAACCAAGGACGGAGCGCGAAACACCATTAAGAATGCCACCGCAACTGTTCGTAAGGTTTTGGATTCAACTGGATTGCCCCTGGCTGTTATCGGTCCTGGCCAGGCAGAGATGGACAATGAACTCATCGTACCTGTGGCCGAAGAAGCCAAAGGGGAAAGACTGCTGATTGGGATTTGTGAGGAGAAGAATTATCGCACCATCGTCGCAGCAGCCTTGGCGAATAATCATTTGGTACAATCCAAAACCCCAATGGATGTAAATCTCTCCAAACAGCTTGTTATCCTCATCCATGATATGGGCTTACCTCTTGAAAGGATCATCATGGATCCAACAACAGGAGCCCTCGGATATGGCATCGAATATGGCTACTCTGTCATGGAGCGTTTACGATTAGCTGCGCTCCAGGGTGATAAGATGACACAGCAGCCGATGTTCGTCAACCCCGGTGAGGAGGCATGGAGAGTGAAGGAATCAAAGGTTGGGGAGGGCGTTCCAGAGCATTGGGGCGATTGGAAACGTCGAGCGTTGAATTGGGAGGCGATCACTGCCACTACCCTGATCCTCTCCGGTGCCGATATCCTGATCCTTCGACATCCAGAAACACTGAAACGGGTCCGACCTGTTATCGATGAGCTGTATAAGCCTGAATCAACATTCTAGCGAGGGTGGAGGCAGAACATGGCATTATCCGGTTTAGAAATTTACAAACTTTTACCACAAACAAACTGCAAGGAATGCGGTTTTCCGACCTGTCTTGCCTTCGCCATGAAGCTGGCAGCCAAACAAGTTTCTCTAAGCGATTGTCCCTATGTCAGCGACGAAGCCAAAATGAAATTAGAGGCAGCCTCTACTCCCCCCATCCAATTGGTCGAAATCAAGGGGGAAGATAGCGAGGTCAAAGTCGGCAACGAAACTGTGCTCTTCCGACATGAAAAAACCTTCTACCATAAACCCGGTATCTTTCTGAGATTGAAAGATACAGAGGATCTGGAGACACTTAAGAGCAAAGTAGCTCAGGTGGAGGCCTTTCACGTCGACTATGTCGGTATTAATCTATTTCTGGATGGCTTCGCAATTGAAGCTGCTTCTGGAGATGCAGCTACGTTCAAGAGCGCGATCTCTGCTGTTCGATCTCTAAGTAAAAAACCCTTGATTTTCATAACATCAACCGCTGAATTAGCAAAAGCAGGGGCGGAGGCATCCGACGGAACGCGACCCTTGATCCACGCTGCCAACAAGGAAAACTGGGAAGCGATGGCAAATGTCGCCAAAGAAGCCGGACTACCCCTGGTTGCGCGCGCTGAAAACCTCGACGATCTGGCGGATCTCACGCAGAAAATCAAAGGCGTTGGCGTAGAACAGATTGTTCTCGATCCATCCGTGAAAGGTTATAAGGACTCCCTGGAAACGCTAACAACCCTCCGCCGCTTGGCGCTCAAGAAAACCTTCAGACCCCTGGGCTTCCCAATTATTAGTTTCCCGGGGTCTAATGAAGGTGTGGATGAAACGCTTCTGGCGGCTGAGCACATCGCCAAATATGGCGGTTTGATTGTGCTGGAGGACTTCAACCCGGCAAGCCTGTATGCCTTACTGGTCCTACGTCAAAACATCTATACCGATCCACAAAAGCCTATCCAGGTCCTGCCAGGTGTATATGAGATTAATTCCCCAGATAAGAACTCACCATTGTTGGTCACAACGAACTTCTCCATTACTTACTTCTCTGTAGCAAATGAGGTTGAAGGATCCGGGTGGCCAGGTTGGTTGCTGGTGGCTGACGCAGAAGGGATGAGTGTGTTAACCGCCTGGGCAGCCGGTAAGTTCGATGCAGAGCGCATCGCCAAGGACGCCAAAACACACAATGTTGAAGATAAAGTCGCTCACCGTAGAATCATCATCCCTGGCCACGTAGCAGTTATTTCAGGGGAGCTTGAGGAAGAGCTGCCCGGTTGGGAGATTATGGTGGGTCCAAGGGAAGCAGTGGATATCACTTCTTACCTTAACGCAATGTGGCAGAAATAAAGCGAAGGAAATGTGGCGGCGTTGGACCTTTTCCATGAGACTGGAGCACAACGCTGTCACAGGAAAAATTCCCTGGAGAAGATCATCTCCATGTGGAATCCGTGGTTCTAGCTTTTTAGCAAGATAAAATCCCTGCTCTCGCAAACGAGCTTAGGTAATAGGAAGCCACCATGCAAGGTGTTGTGACCATCTGTGCTTAACCCGCGGTTATAAGTTACTTGCTTGGAAGCAGGAGGACGTGGCCAGAGAGTGTGAATTTCCACCGCAGCGAAGGTGCGTTATCGATCATTCCAATCAGGAAAATCTGCTTCGCAGGGAGATGTACAATCTCCAAAGTTAGAGAAGAGGGTCATTTTGACTACTCATAAAGTCACCTTATTACCGTCGGAGAAGGAGATCGAGGTACCCACGGGCACACTTATCAGTGAGGCTATTCAAAACGCTGATCTGGAGATCGCCCAGCCCTGTGGTGGTCAAGGGCGTTGTGGGCGCTGTGCGGTTATCATTGATGGAAAAGGGGCGCGTCGCCGATCTACGATCCGCCTCTCCTCTTCCGATGTTGAAGCAGGTTATGCACTTGCCTGTCAGGCGGTGATCGAAGGGGATGTAAAGGTGACGATCCCTGAACAGGAACGCGTCATTCGCCGCCTGGTGACGGATAAATCCGCCAAGAAAATACAACTTCCTTTCCCCTACGACCCCGAAAGCATGCAGACCGTAAGAGCCTTCCATATCACGCTCCCAGAACCCACACTTGACGACAATCGAGATGATGTATCAAGAATGGAAACAACTCTCAGCACCTTGGGATACGGGTCGGTTGAAATCCCACTCCCCATGCTGCGAAAAATGGGAGGCGTGCTGCGCCAATCGAATTGGGCTCCCTGGATCCTGCTGGAAATCGATGAGGGTGAAGGTCAAAGGGTTCGTATGATTGATCTTAGTTCAAAGCCCATTCGACCCATCGGCCTCGCCATTGATATTGGAACGACAACCGTGACCATTTATCTGGTCGATCTTGAGAGCGGAGAGGTCATCAATCAAGCCGCGGAGTACAACAATCAGATCGCCCATGGGGAAGACGTGATCTCACGGATCATCTTTGCAGGCAAAGGCGAAGGGTTGAATATCCTCGGTCAACGAATCCGCGAAACGATTCACACGCTCCTGGAACGGTTACAAAAGCGAACCGGGATCGAGTTGGAGAACATCCATAAGGTCACGATCTCCGGCAACACGACCATGATCCATCTCTTCCTCAAGATCCCACCCGAATCCATCCGGCTCACACCGTACATCCCAGTTGTGAACCAGCCTTTCCGTTACCTGGCCTCTGACCTGGAATTACATGTCCATCCCCTGGCATCCATCGATTGCCTTCCAGGGGTGGCTTCCTATGTAGGAGCGGACATAAGCGCGGGTGTTTTAGCGTGTGGTTTGACAGAGAGTGAGGAATTAACCCTCTTCATCGATGTTGGAACCAACGGAGAGACCGTCCTGGGGACAAAAGACTGGATGGTGACCTGTGCTTGTTCTGCAGGACCGGCCTTTGAAGGCGCGGGCGTTGTGGATGGGATGCGTGCTACCCAGGGTGCCATTGAAGAAGTATGGGTGCACTCTCAAACCTTTGAACCTTCCTTCCGCGTGATCGGCGATGTAGCTCCCAAAGGCATCTGTGGTTCAGGCTTGATATCCTTATTGGCCGAACTTTTCGTCACCGGGGTCATCGATCGAGTCGGTAACGTTAAACTAGACCTGGACACAGCGCGTGTCCGACAGGGCTCCCATGGCCCTGAATACGTGCTCGCTTGGGGAGAGGAAACGGAGAGCGGAAAGGACATCGCTATCACAAAGGTGGATATAGAAAATCTCATGCGTGCTAAAGCTGCCATCTACGCTGGTTTCAGTGTGCTGGCAAGTAGCGTGGGATTGGATTTATCCGATGTCCAACGCGTTTTAGTGGGAGGCTCCTTCGGCCAATATATCAATGTCGAAAAAGCCATCCAAATCGGCCTTCTTCCCGACCTGCCCTGGGATCGATTTACCTTCCTGGGGAATACCTCCGTCTTGGGCTCCTACATGGCACTGCTCTCAAAATCCGCAAGAGAGCAGGTGAGACAGATCGCCGAAAGAATGACCTATATCGAACTTTCCGCCGATAACGAATTCTTCAACGCCTTCACGGCTGCATTATTCTTACCTCATACCGAAATCAATCGGTTTCCTAGCGTGGCAGAGGTTTGGGAAAAACAAACTTGATGTGTAGACGTAAAAGATGGTATGGATGAAATAGGAGAAGAATCATGACAACCACAATTGCATTGGCTGGCAAAGGTGGTACCGGTAAAACAACCGTTTCAGCTTTATTAATCAAAGCTATCATTGCAAGGACTAAAAAACCTATTTTGGCTATCGACGCAGATCCCGCATCGAATTTGCACCTTGCACTTGGCCTCCCGATGCCCCCAACCGTTGGAGAGATCCGAGAGGAGACATCGAAGGTGGCACTGGAAGGGCAATTGGGTGTCTCCATCAGCCGTCATGATTATTTGACACACGAAATCCGCATGGCCTTGGAAGAGGGCGATCAAGTCGACCTACTGGCTATGGGACGTCCAGAAGGTCAAGGATGCTACTGCGCCATCAATCATTTATTGCGGGTCATCATCGACGAAGTGAACCGGCATTACTCGTATGTTGTTATTGACAATGAGGCCGGCATGGAGCATATCAGCCGTCGGACAACCCGCGATGTAAACCTGCTTTTATTGGTCACTGATCCAACAGTCCGTGGTGTCAAGACTGCCGGGGAGATGGCACGTTTAGCGCAGGACCTCGAAATTAACGTGCAGGATACGAAGCTGATTATCAATAGAGTAACAGGGGATCTTCCTCAGCCTCTTCAAGAAGCCATCGATGAAATCGGAATCGAGATTGCTGCCATGGTGCCTGCGGATCCCGAAGTAAATCGAATGGATGCTATGGGAGAACCGCTGGTCAAGGTAAATAGTGACTCGCCGGCCTGGACAGCAATCGATGGCATGGCAGCTAAAATCCTTCGTTTTTAATTCTGGAAACCCGATTGGGAATTCAGTTTTAAATAGATAAACGCATGAAGGATCGCTTACTTTGATAAAACAAACAAGGAGGTAACTGCTTATCCAGATATCAGCCAAGCAAAAAAACAGAGGTGGACCTTTCTAGAGTACAAGGGAGTTGATTAACCGATCAGATTTAATATAATCCTTTCCTCAGATAGGCTGAAAATCATTCTTTATTCCAAAGATTTTCATCGGTCTGCCCCATTCTCACACAATGCCTCACTTATCGCTATCACAACCTCATGGGAGGGAATTAATGTACAAAATAGGGGAAAACATACACATCATTTCACCCAGTGTCAAAAATGCAATCGCTGAACGTGATGGGGGATTCTTTGTAAATCTGGCGCGCGCTCAAAAAGAAGCCGGCGCTAATTGTCTGGATCTCAACATCGGTCCTCAAAAGAAATCAGGCCCGGAGATCGTTGACTGGCTTGTGGATGTCATGCAGGAAGCTGTTCCGGGAATGACGCTTTCCTTCGATACTACCAACCTGGCTGCCATTGAAACTGGACTTAAAAAAGTCGGGTCCAACGCTTTTATCAACTCCGCTTCAGCTGAGGAGGAACGACTTGAGAAAGTCCCACCATTGGCCAGCGAATATGGTGCAAAGCTGATTGCCCTTTGTATGGAGAAGAGCGGTATCCCTGTCAGTGCAGATGCGCGTATCGGCATCGCAATGGAAAAATTGATACCCCGGGCGATGGAATTGGGTATCCCGATGGAGAACCTTTACTTCGACCCACTTGCCCTTACTGTCTCTGGGTGTCAGGAGTACGTTCCCCAATCGATCGAAACCGTGCGGATGCTTAAGATGTTAATGGATCCACCGCCGATGACAACCATTGGGCTCTCAAACGTTTCCAACGCAGTCCCAAATGAGATGCGCCCGTTGCTCGACCGGGTTTATCTCGTCATGTTATTGGCTGTTGGTATTGACTCCGCCATTCTCAATCCGTTGGATATGAAACTCAAAGAGACGATTAATATCATCGAGAATCGCGACGATAGCAGCGCTGTGGGAATTCTCTATCTGAAACTCTTTGATGCCATTGCTGCGGGAGAGGAATTGGAACCAGACCAGGTAGATATGTCTGATCCCGGACAGGTTAAAATCTGGAAAACGGTTCAGGTGCTCATGAACAAGGTTATTTACACAGATTCCTATTTGCGCCTATAATATGAAGGTGTTCTTCAGGTCACAACAATATCCTTCGACCAAGTAAAGATCAAAAAATAACGAGGAGATCTCATTTATGCCCCCAAAAACAGAACCTACAACTGTTGAGGAACTCTTGGCAAAAGCCGAACAGCCCTCCGCTGATGCCATGCGCCTCCATCCTTTCTACCATGGAAAGGTTGAAACTTCATTGAAAGCTCGAGTTCGAGATTTTAATGATTTTGCCATTTGGTATACACCCGGTGTCGCTGCTCCATGTAGAGCCATTCAAGCAAATCCCGAATTGGTTTATGAACATACCCATAAAGGGAACACGGTGGCTGTTGTCTCGGATGGAACCCGCGTATTAGGTCTCGGAGATATTGGTCCCAAGGCTGGATTGCCAGTGATGGAAGGCAAGGCTCTTCTCTTCAAGTATCTGGGAGGTGTGGATGCCTGGCCCATCATGCTGGACACCAAAGATCCAGACAAGATCATCGAGACGGTTCTCCTGATTCAGCCTGGTTTTGGCGCCGTGAATCTGGAGGACTTATCCCAACCAAAATGCTTCCGAATTCTCGATACCTTACGCGCCAAAGCTGAAATCCCTGTCTTCCATGATGATGCCCAGGGTACAGCCACAGTTACACTGGCCGCCTTGATTAATTCCTTGAAAATCGTAGGGAAGAAAATTGAGGCTGCTAAAATCGTTTTTCTGGGGTCCGGCGCGGCCAATGTTACCGTCGCCCGATTGATCTTTGCCTCTGGCGCAGATCCCGGCAACTGCATCGTTGTGGATAGCAGAGGCATCTTGCACAAAGATCGTGAGGATCTCGAGCTGCGGAAATCCGAATACGTTGACAAATGGAAATTCTGCCAGATAACGAATAAGAAACAGCGTAAAGGCGATATCGCTGATGCCCTGAAAGGCTCGGACGTCGTCATTGCCCTCTCTACTCCTGACCCAGACACGATTAAAGCGGATTGGATTAAGACCATGGCTAAGAATCCCGTAATATTTGCCTGCGCCAATCCTATTCCAGAGATCTGGCCATGGGTCGCGAAGGAAGCAGGTGCTGCTGTCGTGGCAACGGGAAGATCCGATTTCCCCAACCAGGTCAATAACTCTCTTGGCTTCCCAGCCATCTTTCGCGGCACGCTCGATGTCCAGGCCAGCACAATCACCGACACCATGTGCATTGCTGCCGCAGGTGCGCTGGCGAAAATGGCAGAAGATAAAGGCCTCAGCCAGGAGTATATTTTACCAACGATGGATGAGTGGGAAGTCTTCCCACGCGTGGCAGCTGCCGTAGCATCCAAGGCAGTTGAAGAAGGCATTGCAAAGAAACCGCTTACCTACGAAGAAGAGCTGAAAAACGCGGAGACCATCATCCGCCGTTCACGTAACATGACACAAAGACTTATGGCCGAGGGGTTTATCCCCGAGGCGGAAGACGAATAGGAGGAGCATACAACCATGTACGATCTAATCATCTTGGGCGGTGGTCCCGCTGGTTAAACAGCTACAGTTTATGCATTGCGCAAGAGGCTCAATGTCCTCTTGATCACCCGTGATCTTGGTGGGAAGACCAATTACCGTTTACAGCTTCCCTTTGTTGAGAAACATCTCGTCATTACCGGTGAAGAAACCGTCAACCGCTTCGCCAATGAGATTGACTACAAAGAGCATGCGCGCGTTTTCGACAAAGCTGAGAAGGTTGAAAAAATCGAGGGAGGCTTTAAAGTCACCACTCGAGAAGGTGCCCTGTATGAAGCCAAATCCCTTATCGTAGCCACAGGTGCACTGGGACGCCATATAGATGTCCCTGGGGAAAAAGAATATATGATGCGCGGCCTTTGTTACAGCGCAGTTTCCTATGCACCCCTCTTCATTGAACGCAATGTGGTCGTGATCGGAGACACCAAACTTGCCCTTCGCTCCACAGCGGAGTTGGCTCACACCGCCGAAAAAGTGACTCTGGTGACACCGTCCCACGGAGAGTTCGAATCAGCGCTGGGAACAAAAGTGCTCAATGCAGACAATGTGGAAGTCCTTGAAGGTTACCGAGTTACCGCTGTAAAAGGCGATGAATATGCGCGCACACTCGTGGTCGAGAAGAAGGGTAAAAAACTCGAGCTTGATGCAGATGCATTCTTTGTCGAACTCGAGCTTGTTCCCCAATCCGATGTCGTCGCCGATTTGGTCAAACGTGATGAGCTGGGACACATCGTCGTCGATTGCGCTAATCACACCTCCTATGAGGGAATTTTCGCAGCGGGAGATGTAACCACCATCGTCGCTGAACAGGTGCTCATTTCCGTTGGTGAAGGTGCCAAAGCAGCCCTAGCAGCTTATGAGTATTTACTGACACAGCCCGAATAACCAGTCTTTTTCATTACAGGTGATCACGCATTTCAACCTCTTGTTCACTTAAACTTACCTTGGACAGACTCCCCTTAAAAGGGACATCCAAGGAGAGAACGAATACAAGGAAATGGATGATTTCGGGAGTACGATAATCCCCTACCCACTATGACTTTTTTCACCGTCATGTCAGAGGGTGGGGGATTATCATATCCATCTGGTATAAATTGGACGATTTATAGTGATCTGTCACGGAAGATAGAAGGAGGCATTCCTTGTCGGGAAGCCTCTGTACAGTTTTTGATTGAGAAGGTTTGCGTACATTTTGAAGTCAAAGGAGCCTTTCTTGGTTCAACACAACTCCCCACCAAACAAAGAAGCCCGAGTGGGAAATGGTAAAAAGAAGCCTGATGGTGTCCTGGTTATCGGTGGCGGTGTGGGGGGAATGCGAGCCGCCTTGGATCTGGCCGAAGCCGGCATCCATGCCTACCTTTTAGAGACGACCCCTGCCCTAGGTGGTCGAGTTGCTCAATTGGGATTCATGTTTCCTACCCATGACTGTGTTCTCTGCCGAGGGACCTCCGACCATGGCTTTGGATGTACCCGTCCCAGTATCACTCCTGCTCTATTGGATCACAACAGGCATCCCAATATTACCGTCCTGACATCAACCGAGATGATCTCATGCGACGGGCAGGCTGGCGATTTCTACATAAAACTACGGAGCAACCCACAATTTGTTGATCCAACCCTGTGTATTAATTGTGGTCGATGTGCTGAAGTATGCCCCGAAATCCGACCCAGTGGATTTCAACTTGGGCTAAGCATGCGGAAACTTATCGACAAATCAGCCCCCCGATCCGTGCCGAATACCTACTATTTGATCAAGAAAACAGACCGTTGCGAGTCCTGCCAAAAATGCATTGAGGTTTGTCCAACCCATGCCATCAACCTTAACGCTGAAGCGAATGAGTTCGTAATCCATGTGGGTGCGTTGATTCTGGCCATGGGCTTCCAACCGTTCGATCCTAGTGAAATGCCGGAATTGGGATTTGGACGTATTCCCAATGTGATCACTTCCATGCAATATGAACGTCTGGCCTCTCACTCAGGTCCTACAGAGGGGATCGTCCAGCGCATTTCAGATGGCGAGATCCCTAAGAGGATTGCCTGGCTGCAATGTATTGGCTCACGCGATCAGAAATATCCATACTGCTCCTCAATCTGCTGTATGTATGCCACCAAAGAAGCTGTATTGGCCAAAGAACGCATCCCAGATGTTGAGTGCTGTATTTTCACCATGGATGAACGCGCATTCAACAAGGAATACAACCAATACTATCTGAAGGCACGCGACCAATACAAGATTAAGTACATACGCTGTCGCATCTCATCTATTCAGGAGGATCCAAACACGGGAGAGGTCATCCTGCGCTATCCAACAGGTCGTGAACATGAAGAAGCAGCATTTGGACAAGGAGCTGTCAGGGAAGAACGTTTTGATATGGTGGTCCTGGCAGTAGGCATTCGCCCCCCCTCAGGAGCGGTGGAGATCGCCAGAAAACTTGGTATTGTGTTAAATGAATACGGATTTTGCGAAACGGATAAATTTGCACCGCTCTCCACCAGTCGACCCGGAGTTTTTGTGTGTGGAGCCTTCGCCTCCCCTAAAGAAATCGCGGAAAGCATCCTGGATGCATCTGGCGCTGCTGCGGAGGCCATGCGCATCATGCAGGATCAATTGGGTCAGCATACTTTCAGTCGAGCCCAACCCTTCATCAGCCAAAATGACGTCCCTCTTCAATTGAGCAGGAGATCAGAACAACCATCCATCGGCATTGCATTATGCGGTTGTGCGGGCGAGATCTCAAATACCATCGATCTTCCATCCGTGGCAGAATATGCTAAGGGGATTCCTGGCGTAAAAGAAGTAATCATTCTCCCCTTAGCCTGTTTTGCAGAAGGCAAAGAACAAATTGCCAATCTTATCCATCAGGTAAAAGATGTCAACCGCCTCGTTATTGGAGCTTGCAGCCTCCGCACCCACGAACCTCTCTTTCAACGCCTGGCAACCGAATCAGGCCTCAATCCCTACCTGATTGAAATGGTCAACCTTCGTGAGCATTGCTCCTGGGTTCACCAATCCGATCCTGTTGGCGCCACTCGCAAAGCCTGCGAACTCATACGAGTGGGCGTAGAACGGGTGCGATTGGCACAGCCCATCAACAAGGAACAACGAAAGCCAATTCGTTCAGCACTGATCATCGGAGGTGGCGTTTCGGGGATGACGGCTGCTCTGACGATCGCCGATGCTGGATACCAGGTCCATCTGGTAGAGAAAAATGGCGAACTTGGAGGTAATTTACACCACATCTATTATGTGGCTGAGGGTGAAAACCCTCAACGTTTGCTGCGTGACCTTGTTAACCGCATCGTAGCCCATGATCGGATCCATGTGTATTTGAACAGTCAGGTTATCAAGCATACCGGAAGTGTCGGAGACTTCCGTACAGTAATCCAAGGACGGGAAAGCCAAGTGGAGCTTGAACATAGCGTCACGATCCTGGCAACTGGAGGAGCCGAAACGGATGGAGACCGCTATCTCTTGGGAAAGGATCCAAGAGTTCTCAAACAGTCTGAACTAGAAGAGATCCTTGCTCACC
>Ga0154793_1195_pt1 | contig 12316 bp, 10 predicted proteins | sample Rifle2008BG16ft_FD_105801 | JGI IMG/M metagenome (GOLD analysis project Ga0154793, IMG submission 105801) | Chloroflexi bacterium RBG_16_48_8 | reverse complement strand
GAGGTTTCTGGCAGGGCGTCAGGGGTTAGCTCATTAAGTACACTACGATCAATTGGCAGGTGGCAATTAGGGCATCCATATGGGTACGCTCATAGTTGTGCGAGGCATCCACACCCGGTCCAATCAACGCCACACGAACATCCCCACCCGCACGCCAATAGGCCTCCCCATCTGAACCATAAAAAGGATAGATGTCGACTTTGTAAGGGATTCCCGCAGACTCTGCAATATCCTGGAGATGTTTGGTTAAGGTGTAGTGATAAGGTCCTTTATTGTCCTTTGCGCAAATGGTCGTGTGGAACTCATCTGAGTTTTGACCCTCACCCACAACAGCCATGTCAACCGCCACGAGTTCTGTAAGATCAGGGGGGAACCCAGAAGTGGCGCCATGCCCAACCTCCTCATAATTGCTGAAATGTAGGGTTGTCCGCTGGGTTGGGACGATCCTGGAGTCACTCATTGCTTTGACGGCAGACAAGACGCAGGCAACACCCGCTTTATCATCCAGGTGCCGGGATCTAATAAAGCCGTTCTCTGAGATGACCATCCTTGGATCGAAAGCGACAAAGTCACCCGACTCAATGCCCATTGCTCTCGTCTCCTCTGCCGAAGTTGTAAGCTCGTCAATCCGAACCTCCATGTTTGCATCTTCACGTTCAATTTTTCCTACCCCCTCGCCATAGATATGACCTGAAGCATGCTCAATCAGCAAGGATCCAAGGATGACTTTCCCGTGTCGAGTGAAGATCCGGCAGCTCTCTCCTTCGACAGTATTCCATGCGAATCCACCCACTTTGGTAAGCCGAAGACGACCGTTGGGCTTAACCTCCTTCACCATGGCTCCCAAGGTATCAACGTGGGCAGTGAGCGCACGGGGACTCATATCCGATTCTCCATTGAATTCAGCTGTTAATCCCCCTTTAAGGGAGGGGTTGGGTTTAAGTCCTAATTTCTCCAGAGAGTCTGCGATAGATTGAGTTGCCTGTTCTGTGAAACCGGTTGGACTGGGGATCTCCAAGAGATTGGCCAACCGTTCTTTCAGGTATTGAGAATCGATCTGTGTCATAGTATCGGTATCCTTAAGCGCGGTTTGTTCAAATCATATCCTTTGATGGAAGGAAAACAAAGGGTTGATCTGGCCCTTGCGGTGATTTCTCAAAGATTCTATCGTTATCCTACAGGTCAGTCCTGCAACGAACATGTGTAGTTCATGTGATGTTGCAGACTTCCTTTGGTGTTGAGGTGGAGAAAGGTGTGGGGCAATAACACCGCCCTACATAAACACAAAAGTCACCCCGGAAAGACAGGAAGCAATTTTTCCTGACAAGCGCCCGTCAGGAACCCAAATGTGGTATAAAACACCATACTCGTGGAAAATGAACTGGAGGTGAAAAAATGAATCTCAAATGGAAGTGGATCCTGTTAATTGCTCTTGTTCCCACTCTTTTTGCATGTACTTCCCCGGGTGATAGTCTTGGAACGGAAACACCAAGTGGCAAGGTGTATAAGAAGGACGTTACCTATGTGGATTTCGATTCGTCAGAAATCATCGTTTTGGAGAGTTATCCGGTCCAGGTGGAGGTGGTTGCCAAAGGGGACCTTCCCACTCCCTGCCATGAAATAAAGTGGGAAGTCTCGGCTCCGGATGAGAATAAGGCTATCCATATTTCTATCTATTCTGAAGTTGAATCCGGGATCTTTTGCGCTCAGTTTTTAGAGCCGTTTGTAGTTAGAATCCCACTGGGTGATTTCGAAGAAGTCGGATATTCTGTGTGGATAAATGACTATGAGGTTGGTGGGTTTTAATTGATCTGCAGGTGGGATACGAGCGAAGCAGGACGAGGACGAATCGCCCAGCTTTGTTTGTATATAATCCTAAGCAGGGTTTAGGGGGAGCGCCGAAAAACAGGATAGGGTGACCAAACTATCGGGCGGTAAAAAATAGGCAACGGTGTCTTGATCAGGGATCAATGTTGGATAAGTAAAAGTGTTAGCATTAAGATGAACTTTCAACCTTACTGCATGAGACGAGAGGATTGATTCGTAAATCCGAACCTGCTCTTTCGATGGCAGCAAAGGCGTGGTAATCTAAAGACGCTATCAGCTGGGAGATTTGCCCGATCGTCACTTGAAGAAATCCCAGCAGGAATTTGAGTATGTCGGGATTAATTGGTCATTCTTTAGGGTATTATCGGCTGATAGAAGAGGTAGGCCGTGGTGGTATGGCTACGGTCTGCCGTGCTATTGATACCCGAAATAATACCGAAGTGGCCATTAAAGTTCTTTCCCCTACCATATCGGGCGACAATCGCTTCGTACGACGTTTTAAACGAGAAGGTTCCCTTTTAGCTGGATTGAAGCATCCCAATATTGTCCCCGTCATCGGTTACGGTGACAGCAAAGGGATGGCTTACATGGTCATGCCCTTTATTAAAGGTGACTCCCTCCAGGAACGTTTAGAGCAGGGAAAGATCAGTAAGAAAGAGCGCGAGCGATGGATCACTCAGATTGCGGATGCATTGATGTTTGCGCACAACCATGGCATTATCCATCGTGATGTTAAACCTTCCAATATCATGATAGATAAATCGGGGAATGCGCTCCTGACTGATTTTGGCCTGGCTCGAGAAGTGGAGGGATCGAATACCCTTACGGGATCTATGTTGTTGGGTACGCCAGCCTATATGGCACCTGAACAAGGACGTGGTGATCCTGTGGATGCACGATCGGATCAATATTCCTTTGGGGTTATTCTTTATCACTTAGTGACTGGAAAACTTCCCTTTGAAGCTGACTCTCCTATGGGCACAGTGCTGAAGCACATTCAAGAACCTGTTCCCCGCCCCACCCGCTTTGTATCTGGAATGTCCCAGGCTCTGGAGCGTGTCATTCTTAAGTGTCTGGCGAAGGACCCTGAATATCGCTATCCCACTGTAGGGGCTTTTTATGAGGCGTATAAGGCTGCTCGTGAAGGGGCTTCTATAGCCGATTTGGATCTGGATACCGTCGTTGTACCCCTGGATCCTGTCCTTAGAGAGCAGGGAGAGTATTATCGTGTTGAATCTTTGCTGGAGGAAATGCCAGGCAGGAAACCCTCACGCTTCGGCCTGATTTTCATCGGGGTTCTTCCATTGATCATATTGGGGATCATTTTCGCTTTCCCATCACTTTCGGAAGCAATGCGGAATCTATTGAACCTGGCGCTTGCTCCCACTCCTATTCCGACAGTGGGTATCGTCGCTACCCTTTTTCCATCTCCGACTGAAACACAGACCTCTCCCACAGCAACCCAGGCACCGATCACATTTACACGGCAGGGTTGTCCTGCAATAACGGTTTATCCACCAGAGATTCAATCCCTCAGCGTTGCATGGACCCTGGATAACGCAGAGGAAAATGAAGAGAATTTTACGATCATCGGGCCTCTCGGAATTCCGAAGGAGAACCTGCCGATGATGATGATACGGCTAGGGGGTAAAATCATCTGGAAAGGGAGACATGAAGAGGGACCACTCAACCTTGGTGAGGCGGTCAATCAAAGCTTGCCCAAGTCTTCCACGACTCAATTCTCATTGGAATTTTTATGGTTACCTGCCCCCTCGGGGTATGAGCTGCATTTGGATTTTGGGGGTGGATGCGTGCTCAGTGGAAGCTGGTAAAGCATTGAGTGCATTCCTTGATGATAAAGATTGCCGTAGATTCAAAAATTATGGAAATCTCTCATGTTAATTGCATTTAGTTGGAGATGGAATGACAGATCCTTGCATCGTTAGCTTAGCCCGCATCTTAGTTGAATACTCGATGAACGTTCAACCTGGTGATCGTGTTGGTATTATTGGGTCACCCCTGGCCGAATCGCTCATTAAAGAAGTCTTCCGTTATACCCTACGTGCCGGCGGCCATCCCTATCCTTTTATGGGGATAGAGCTCTTGAGGGGCATGGATGGACTTGACGAAATATTGTTCAAAGAAGGGAATGATGAGCAAATCCAACACGTACCGCGCACAGACGAAATGATCCTTACAGAGTTTGAAGCTATGGTTTCCATTAGAAGCGAGGGAAATACGCACAGCCTGTCCAACGTTGATCCTAGCAGGCAGATACTCAGAAGGAAAGCGCGGAATGCCATTATCGAGACCTACTTCAATCGAAGTGCTGCGAATGAGTTTAATTGGTGCGGCACCCTTTTCCCAACAACAGCCTATGCACAAGATGCTGAAATGAGTCTCTCAGAGTTCGAGGATTATGTTTACAGCACGACCTATGCAGACACGTCTGATCCCATCGCCAAATGGCGGGAAATCCACGGCATGCAGCAAAAATGGGTTGATTGGTTAGTGGGAAAAAAGCACGTTCAGGTAAAAGGACCAAATGTGGATTTGCAGCTTTCCATCCAGGGTCGTACTTTTATCAACTCCGATGGCAAGAACAATATGCCCTCCGGCGAGATCTTTACTGGTCCTGTGGAAGACTCTGTTAATGGTTGGGTGCACTTCACTTATCCGGCGGTTTATGAAGGTCGAGAGGTGGAAAATGTCCGTTTGGAGTTCGAGGATGGGAGAGTGATTAAAGCCACCGCAGGCAAGAATGAGGCCTTTTTGCTTGAGACACTGAACATTGATCCAGGTGCTCGCTATCTCGGGGAATGGGCGATCGGCACAAATAAGATGATCAATCGCTTCATTAAGAATATCCTTTTCGATGAGAAGATTGGTGGGACTTTCCACCTTGCTTTAGGTAGAGGTTATCCCCAGACAGGATCGGAGAATAAAAGCGCTATCCATTGGGACTTGATTTGTGACATGCGGGATGGGGGAGAGATCATTGTGGATGGTGAGTTATTTTATCGCTCGGGTGATTTCCTCATCTAACGATTGGGTTGGCATCTTTGTTGGAGGGTGGTTAGCGAAATCGATTGTCCGTCATTCTTACACCTTCTTGACTGGATTTCCCTGCTAAGCAGCCGAGACGAACGTTTTCTCTGAAATTCAAATCGGCCATAAAAGGTTTAATGAGTCCACTGAAAAAAGCCCTTCAAGATAGAAGAGAGAGGCATATGTGGGGGTGCGGGTGAAGCCCGCACCCCCACATATACTGATTCCTCTCAGCTGAGTGGCCATTTTTCAGGTGAGTCTTTAATGTCAAGCAAAGCAGCGAAAAGCCATTAGGATGGGGGATAGAGAAAGGGCTTCTCTCTCAGAACATGGGTCATAAGAGAGAAGCAAGAATGCACGATCGACAATCATCCCCGAGATTTCTAAAGTCGAGGCAGTTCGATCATTTGTTGTTTCTGGTATTTGCCTTTCTTGTCGGCGTAGGAGATATTGCACTCCTCATCTGCCTGGAAGAAAAGCACCTGTGCGATTCCTTCATTGGCATAGATACGTGCCGGCAAGGGGGTGGTATTGGAGATTTCCAGGGTGACATAACCTTCCCACTCTGGCTCAAAAGGAGTTACGTTGACGATAATCCCACAACGAGCATAGGTTGACTTCCCAACGCATATCGTGAGGACATCCCTGGGGATACGAAAGTACTCGACCGATCGAGCCAGAGCGAAGGAGTTGGGGGGTATGACACAAACATCACCTTGAAAATCAACCATGGAAGCATGATCAAATTTCTTGGGATCCACTACAGCGGAGAAAACGTTTGTGAAAATCTTGAATTCGTCCGCAACACGGAGATCATAACCATAGGATGAAACCCCATAGGAGATAACTCCATCTCGTACCTGCTCCTCGCTGAAAGGTTTAATCATTTGTTTCTCACGTGCCATGCGTATGATCCAGTGATCAGGTTTTAAGCCCATTAAAAACCTCCATTGCGATGTAAAGTTGTGATTATTTACTGTGAGCATCCTCACGTACTGGATTTGTTAACGAACCGATCCCTTCAATTTCCACGGTTACTTCATCTCCAGGGTTAAGCTTGCCCACACCAGCTGGTGTCCCCGTAAGGATGATGTCGCCTGGCTCCAGTGTCATAATGGAGGATATAAATGCGATCAGCTCTCGCACAGGAAAGATCATATCCCGTGTAGATGCCATCTGCCGAAGCTGACCATTTACCGAGCATTTGACCAGGGTATCAGATGTATCCAGTTCAGTTTCTATCCATGGACCCAATGGACAAAATGTATCAAAACCTTTTGCACGCGTCCATTGGTCATCACTTCGCTGGAGATCGCGCGCGGTGACATCATTTGCTATGGAATATCCCAATATCAGCTGCGTGGATTCATCTGGGCTGACCCATCGACCCTGACGTCCAATGATCACAACAAGTTCACCCTCATGTTCGACTTGATTGGATTGTGGGGGCAGCCGAATGGCTTGCCCTGGTCCTATCACTGAACTGGGAGGTTTTAAAAACAACAGAGGAACTTTGGGAACTTCAGCATTGAGTTCATCGGCGTGAACCAGGTAGTTCCAACCAACGCAAACGATTTTACCTGGTGTGACAGGCGCCAGTAACCTTACCTTATCCATCAAAAGGAGCGCCTCTTGTCTGCGGAAAGGTTCAAAGGGCGATTCTTCGATCACGCCTATACGATCTTCTTTGACCCAACCCCAGGAAGGTGGATCCGTGGGTTCTCTTTGGAAGCGTACGATACGCATCATCAACCTCCAATTGATTCTTCTATTTTGTAAGGTTTACGTGCCCAGGCTAAATCATAATCCATTTGCCATGGATATACAGTAATATCCCGTAATCCGACTTGTTCCAATACAGAGGGAAAGGCTTTGCGTTGGAAAGAGTGGCCTATCATCCAGGGAGCTTCCCAGCCGATCCGATTTGTGATCAGCAGCCAGCCACCGGGATGGAGAACGCGAACGAGTTCCGACAGGGTCGCGCGTGGATCAGGTGTGAACTCAAGAACTTCAAGACTGGCCACAATATCGAAACTGCTGGATTGAAAAGGCAGTGGGACAGCATAGGCTCGTATCCAAGGCATTTGAACAGATCGGGTCAATTGAGACCCGATGGATAGCATGGATTTCGAAGGTTCCAGGTTAACGACCAAGCCATTGATGTTCCGATTGGAGAAAAGGGTTCGCGACAACCTGCCCGTTCCAGCCCCGACATCGAGCAGGCGCGCATCCGGAAAAGCTGAAAACATGTCGGCGATGGGCTCACCCAGAAAGCGTTTTTCCCAGTCAAAATCGAAGCCTTTAATCTGGTCATAGCGAGATGCGGTCAGGTCATAGAGCCATACAACAAACCGAGGACCAAGATGAGCTCCTTCACATACCCGCAATTCCCAGAACAGCAGCAGGATAAGGATGAATAAAACGCCCAGCGCGATCCAAGACATTGTTGGCTTCTATAAAGACGGATGTACCATGGTTGAATTCATAAGGGAACTTGTAAAGAAGGGACGCTTATTCTTGTCCATTAGTATTCAACAGTTTCTTCTTTAGTTGTGCGATACGTGTTGAGTTATTTTCAAAGCGACCTGGTCGAGCGTAGGTTAGCATTCGCATGAAGGCAAAGATTAGTGCTTCTACCAGGATTTGTCCAGCTCCGGCCAGAGGTGTTCTGTAGGCAGCCAAAACATAATCGGCATGGGAAGCAGCCGGGGAGGATGGCGCAGAGACCAAGGCTCCTGTACTGATCCCGGCAGCTTTGGCTTCCGCAATTGCCCCGTAAAGGTGGGGATTTTGATCGTCGACTTCAATCACCACAACCATGTCACCTCTTCGGGCGCCAGTAAGTGCTCGCGCCAGATCGGATATACTCCCACCAGCCAGGTGGATGTTGTATCCGGCAGCCTCAAGCCAAGCGGCCAGATTTTGTGCTGGCGCTAATGCCAGCCCTTCAGCAAGGAGTATCACCCGCTGGGCCTCGTCAAGGGCAGATATCAGGGCTTCAGCGTGTTCAACCGAGAAGCTCCGCCGGGTCAGGTCGATACCATGCGCTAGTTCCTTGAGTGCCACTTCCACTGCTTCGGCAGAGGAATCTGGCTCTGTATATTCTTGTTCAAGCAATTCTTTCCGGAGTTTATTTCGGATCTCCCGTTGTAATTCCGGGTAGCCTTTATACCCTAAAAATTGGGCAAAACGTACGACAGTTGCGGTATCAATATCGAGACTATGCCCAATCTCGGTGGCGGTAAGGAGAGCGGCATGAGCATAAGAGTCGAGTAGGAAATCAGCTAGTTTTTCGAAGCTTGGTGACAATTCTGTTCGGGCTTCCCGAATTCGCTCCACATAAGACTTCATCAGATGAACTCAACCTTTATTAAACCGATACAATCCAAGAAAATCTCACAATCATCCACGACCGTGGAACTATAGCATAGGCACAATCCTCAGGCAACGGGCCTATGAGAGTCTGTTCTGAAATAATGATTGCCCTTCCTTCGGTAAGGTGGTAGAAACCGGGATGAATCGGAAGCGCTACTGATCACCACTATCCTCTCCCTGGGAGTTGATCATGAAACCATTCATGGAATGCGTCCTGTCTCCGTTGACGGTCCATCCAGCAAAGACTATAATGCAAAAGGGGCGGATAGCTCAGTTGGTTAGAGCGCTTCTCTTACACAGAAGAGGTCGCAGGTTCGAGTCCTGTTCCGCCCACAGGGCATTCATCCAGGCGCCTCTTTTTTCAGGTGAGTCAGGTTTTGATAGAGCAGGATGATGCGCCTCAAAGTTACTTTGTGCTTCCTGGTTTTTCTTGTAGCGGGGTGTGATAGTTACCTCATTGCAATCCAACCCACTTCCACACCAACTGCCTCAGAGGAAAGTCCATTCAACCTCCAAACGGAGGTAGATGCTACCTCCGAACCTACTGCAGAGGCTGGCGGTCAACGGAACCAGGATCCAACCCCGGAGCTCACCTCCGAAGTGGAAGATGAGACTTATCAACTCCAGGCGAAAGGTCTCCAACCAGAATTTGTGGGAGATCTTGATAATCAGCAGGATCTGACTTTCTATGAGATGGATATCAAGGTGACCCTTGATCCTTCCCATGTTAGGGCATTGATCGAAGGAGGCGTTCGTATCTCCTATACCCATTCTCAGGAGTCTCCTCTGAATGAGCTTGTCCTGATGCTTTGGCCAAATGATCAGCAATACAATGCCGACATGGTTGCAGGGCCTGTACAAGTGGATAGGCAATTGGTTGATTCTTATATTGAGTCTGGAGGAGTGGTTCTACGGGTTCCGTTGGCTAAGGAAGTTCAACCTGGTGAGAAGCTTGAGATTAGCTTGCCTTTTGAGATTACAAGCGAAGGCTCTATTGTAAATCAACGCAAACGGTTTGGGGTTACCTATGGTGTCCTTATGGCGCCCACGTTCTATCCCCTCATCCCACGGTTCATCGATGGTATGTGGCAGACCGAAATCCCTCCGGAGGGAGGTGACACAACCAATTCAGATGTTGCCTACTACCAGGTTGCCATAACAGCTTCGGAGGAATATGAGATTATTGCCTCAGGCGTCGAAGTCGAGAAGCGATCCATTGACAATCAACAAATCAGGGTCAGTTATGTTACGGGGCCAATGAGGGATTTTGCTTTCGCGGTAGGTCCTTTGCATAAGATCAGTCGAATGGTTGATGACATCCAATTGAATGTGTGGGTGTTACCAGAGCATATTGCAAGCGGAGAGCGATTGTCGAATGCGACCACGATGCAAATGGAATTCATGAATGATCTCGTTGGTCCTTATCCTTATGTTGAATTAGATATTGTTGATACTCCTTGTGCATTTGGGGGGATTGAATATCCCGGATTGATCTATATCTGTTCACTGGATAACGATTATTTTATAGACACAACGGTCCACGAAATCGCCCATCAGTGGTTTTATGGATTGATCGGCAACGACCAGCTTCATGAACCGTGGTTGGATGAAGCAGCCGCGACCTATTGGCAGGTGCTTTGTTATGAAAATGCTGTAGGGAAGGAACGCGCAGATGGTCAGTTAAATCAGTACCGATCCTGGGTTTCTAATCCCGAGAATAAGAATGCACCCATTGGGCTTGGAATTGCCGATTACAGATCAAGTGGGGATTACTATACGGTAGTTTATTTTAAAGGAGCCGTTTTCTATGATGCGTTGAGAGATGAGATGGGGGATGAGACTTTTTTTGATTTCCTGAGTATTTACTACGAAAAGAATCGATATCAGTTTGTCAATTCGCGGGATTTTCAAGGGACTGCCGAAGTTGTATGTGGATGTGATCTGAGTGCTTTCTTCGATTTGTGGGTCTACCAAGGGGGAGAAATTCCAGATTGGTGAAGTTTAACGGTTGAAATTCCCGATCTCTTACCCTGCTGTTATCCATCTCTCAATGAAAAGTCCAAATGACAGTTAAAAGGAGATACCTAAAAGGAAGTCAGCTTGACACATCTTAAGCACGCTCTTAGAATTGCCTCGATGACTTTCTCAGGAGGGGGTGCATCTTAATCCAGTCATCCCTTGCAGGGGCACATCTCAAATGAAAGGTCTGCGAGGAGGTGAAATCTGCAACTTTTTCCTCACTAGACCAGCAACTTGGAAGCTTACTGCATGGAAAGGATATATGGCTGCTTTATGCTGGATCCCCCAGGTCTTGAGTAATGAATGTACATGACCGTTATGGATGTCTTGCTTCAGCTATGAAACAATTTTTCCAGATCATCTAACTTTAAAGCGGAGGTATCCATGTCTGATGCTCTTTTCCGAGGCACACTTGCTGAATTGGACCCAGATGTATATGAACTCACCCAGTTAGAATCCGAGCGACAATACCGAAAATTGATCCTGATCGCGAGTGAAAGCACATCGCCACTTGCTGTTCGGGATGCCCTGGATTCTTCTTTCCAGAATCTTTACGCCGAAGGTTATCCAGATGAGGATACTCGCTGGTTATCTGAAGAAGACATTTTAGATTATGAGACTCGCTTAGCCCATTACAGACGCTATTCCGATCCACGCTACTACAAAGGAGTGGAATATGCCGATGCTATTGAAGCATTAGCCAGACGCCGGTGTGCAGAGGCATTTGCGGCTAATGGGCTCACTGCAGATGACTTATATGTCAATGTACAGGCTTTGTCTGGCTCACCAGCTAACAATGCCGTCTATCATGCCCTGGTTCCTCCTGATCAGACGGTCATGAGTATGAGTCTGCTCCACGGAGGGCATCTATCCCATGGAGCGCCGGTGAACCGTTCGGGTAAGGTGTACAACATTGTTCATTACAACGTAGATCCGAAGACCCAACGGCTCAATTACCAGACCATTCAAGATCTTGCCTATGAACATAAACCCAAGATGATTATCGCTGGATTTTCGTCTTACCCTTGGTCAGCCGATTGGGCTCGTTTCCGGGCGATCGCAGATTCGGTAGGAGCCTATCTCCTGGCGGATATCGCTCATGTGGCAGGAATGGTCGTTGCCGGTGCATATCCCTCTCCTGTTGGTCACGCACACGTGATAACCTCAACAACTCATAAAACCCTCAATGGCCCAAGGGGGGCTATCATCATCACCGATGACCACGTTATATCTCGAAGGATTGACCATGCCGTTTTCCCGGGCGAACAGGGTGGACCTCATATCAATGTCATCGCAGCCTTAGCCCTTACTTTTAAGTTGGCCAAGACGAAGCAGTTCAGTGCGCTTCAACATCAGGTCATCCGGAATTGTGCAACATTGACTGCGCGGCTTGAAGAACGCGGCTTTCCCATTGCCTTCGGAGGAACGGATACCCATCTTATGAACTTGGATTGCAAGTATGTGACTGGCTCAGATGGAACAACTCTCTCTGGGGATATGGCAGCCCGTATTCTTGATCTGGCTGGGATCGTTGTGAACCGAAACACCATCCCCGGGGACACCTCTGCAATGGACGCTTCCGGCATTCGCATGGGTACATCTTGGATTACGCAGCGAGGGTTCAAGAAAAAGGAAACGACTGCGTTGGCAGATATCATCGCTGAAGTTCTCCTGGCTACCACGCCCTACCCGTTGAAGTCTCATTCCGGGTTGAATAAACGCGCTAAGGTTGATTTCACCGTTCTTGAAAATGCTAAGCTTCGTGTGCGTGAATTAGCAGAATCGGCTGGGATAGATTTCGTTCCCACCGACCATGATTATCCACACTTCTACTATATCGATGACAAGCCAAAACGAGAGGGGGATTGGATCGTTTATGAACTTCGCGGTGAAAAAGTCAGGCAATTTCTCAACGTGGTTTTAAGCAGCGATATAGAAGCCTTAGAACCTGATCAGAGTCAGCCCACTCGATGTTATACCCCACAAGGGAAGGTGGATGGTACACTGACCTGTAAATCGCCCTATGCATTTCTTTTAAGTGTGCCAT
>Ga0154793_1180_pt5 | contig 12341 bp, 9 predicted proteins | sample Rifle2008BG16ft_FD_105801 | JGI IMG/M metagenome (GOLD analysis project Ga0154793, IMG submission 105801) | Chloroflexi bacterium RBG_16_48_8 | reverse complement strand
GCCCCAGATCATCATGGCAGTGGACAGATACAACCACATCCTCAATCCCTTCCACATTCTCCATAATCCCATGGATCAATGCCCCGAATTCATCCGGCGTTGTGTAACCCACAGTATCGGGAATATTCAAAGTTACCGCCCCAGCTTTGATCGCTTCCACAAGAACAACATAAAGGAAGGCTGGATCACTACGACCTGCATCCTCTGGACTGAACTCGACATCATCGCACAGGCTTTTGGCATACCGGACCATCTCAGCCACCTTGTCCACGACCTCTTCCGGGTCCATTTTGAGCTTCTTCTTCATATGGATCTTTGAAGTTGCCAAGAATGTATGGATCCGGGGTCGTGCGGCAGACCGGACTGCCTCCCAGGCCTGATCTATATCCCCTTCCGCAGCACGAGCCAATGCACAGATGATGGAGGGTTGACCCCTTGGCCCGGAAATATTTCCCACTTCTGAAGCGATCCGGCGGACACCTTCCAGATCATCCGGGGAGGCTGCCGGGAAACCGGCTTCGATAATATCCACACCCATACGAGATAGAGCACGTGCCAAATCAAGCTTTTCATTGGACGTCAGAGTTGCGCCGGGAGATTGCTCACCATCACGCAAAGTTGTATCGAAGATTCGGACATAGTTCTTGCTCTTCTGGTCCATTCTCTACCCCAACCCCTTTTACTCTCCGGGTTTTATGGTCACTGGATCAAGGAAAGGCATCATTTGGCGCAACTCTGCTCCCACCTTCTCGATCATGTGGTTCTGTTCAAGCCTGCGTTGCTCGTTGAACCAGGGTCGACCCGCCTGGTTCTCCTCGATCCACTTTCGAGCGTAACTGCCATCCTGGATCTCTTCGAGCATAGCGTTCATCTCTCCCACTGTCTCCTCTGTAATGAGGCGTGGACCTCCTGTGTAATCCCCATGCTCTGCAGTATCACTCACGGAATAGCGCATGTAATTCAATCCTCCCCGATACATCAAATCAACGATCAGCTTGAGTTCATGCATGCACTCGAAATAAGCCACTTCAGGTTGATACCCAGCTTTCACGAGAGTCTCAAAAGCGGCTTTAACCAAAGCGCTAACGCCACCACAAAGCACCGTCTGCTCACCAAAGAGGTCTGTTTCTGTTTCCTCAGCGAAGGTGGTCTTGATGACCCCTGCACGGGTGACCCCCAAAGCCTTGGCGTAGGAAAGTGCCAGGTCTTGGGCATGCCCACTGGCGTCCTGATGCACAGCCATCAGAGCAGGCGTTCCCTGCCCTTCTCGAAAAACCTCTCTCAGTCGATGACCGGGAGCTTTGGGAGCGATCATGCTCACATCCACATCGGCGGGCGGTTTGATCGTCCCAAAATGGATATTGAATCCGTGTCCAAACAACAACGTTTTGCCGGGAGTCAGGTTCCAGGCGATATGCTCATCATAGATAGATGGTTGTTCTGTGTCTGGGGTTAGCATGACAATAAAATCCCCCCAGTCAGCAGCCTCTGGTACGGTAGCGACCCGCAGATCCTGGCTCTTGGCTTTGTCCCAGCTTTTGCTACCTGAGCGCAGACCAACCGTCACATCAACGCCGCTATCATGCAAGTTGAGGGCATGAGCATGACCTTGTGAGCCGTAGCCTATTACAGCTACCTTCTTGGCTTTGATCAGCTCTACATCTGCATCCGCGTCATAAAAGATTACCGCCATAACTTTAAATCCTCCTGAATGAGTGTATTGGTTTTGGTAAGGTTCATGTAACCACATCCTCTGGAACACGTGCATGAACGAATTCCGGATGGATCGTAGGGCTTTGCGGTCCACGCGTCATGGCAACACGACCTGTACGGACCAACTCTATGATCCCGAAGGAGGTCAACACCTGGACCAGGCCATCAATTTTATCTTCCGTTCCTGTGCTCTCGATGATCAAAGAATCCTGCGTCACATCCACAACCCGCGCCCGAAAGACATCACAGATCTGCAACACCTGGGTGCGAGTCTCCGCATCAGCTCGAACCTTGATCAGAGCCAGATCGCGCATTACGGTGGGGACATGAGTGACCTCCTCCACTCGGAGCACATTCACCAGTTTATAAAGATTGCCTTCAACTCTGCGAGCGGTGTATTCATCCACATTGGTAACAATGGTCATACAAGAGACACCTGGCTGGTCTGTATGTCCTACGGTAAGTGACTCAATGTTGAAATTCCTGCGTCGGAAGAGAGAAGCCACTCGATTAAGTACGCCGGGTTTATCCTCAACGTACGTGACAAAAGTCCGCTCGATAGGTGTTTCCGGGGCGACATTAAAATGGCTATTTTCCATGTTTGTCTTTACTCCTTCCGTCACTTTTTGCAATATCTTGTTGGGGGGTAGGCCTTCGAATCATGTTATGCAAGTCGGCTCCGGCAGGAACCATCGGATAGACGCTATCTTCCTGCTCTACCTCGAAATCGATCACTACCGTTCCGGCTGTTTCCCGTGCTTGAGCCACCACATCTAGAACTTCTTCACGGTTCCGGACGCGTAGTCCTGTCAGTCCATGCGCTTCTGCCAGCATGACGAAGTCGGGGTTCACCATCTGTGTGGCGGCATAACGTCGTTCATAGAAGAGTTCCTGCCATTGACGCACCATCCCCAGGTAACCATTGTTGATGATGGCGATATTGAGTTTGATCCCTTCCTGTCTGCATGTGGAAAGTTCAGATTGTGTCATTTGGAAACCACCATCGCCAGCAATGACCCAAATCTCATCCTCAGGCTTGGCAAAGCACGCGCCAATGGCAGCTGGAAGTGCGAAGCCCATCGTTCCCAAACCACCGGAAGTGATCAACCTCTGAGGATGCTCATGTTGGTAATACTGAGCCGTCCACATCTGATGCTGTCCCACGTCGGTGACTACCAAAGCCTTGCCCTGGGTATAACGCCAGATATCATAGATGACATGGGCGGCGTAAAGATGTCCATTATCAGGGAGGTTCTGAATATCGCGCGCTGCTGAATCCTCTTTCAACTCATCGATATAATCCAACCATTCGCGATGATGGAGTTGCGGTAATTCAGGTAGAAGCGCTTGAAGCGTTTCCCGTAAGTCGCCCACGATACCTACATCGACCTTGACCACTTTGTTGATCTCTGAAGGGTCGACGTCGATATGAATTTTGCACGCCCTGGGAGCGTAAGTCTTGAGATTTCCTGTCACCCGATCGTCAAAACGCATCCCAAAGGCTAATAATAAATCCGCTTCTTGGATGGCTTTATTGACCCAGGCTTCACCGTGCATACCCATCATACCCAGATTGAGGGAATGGCTGGCGGGCAACCCACCAATACCAAGCAGCGTCATAGCGACCGGGATCTGGGTCTTCTCTACGAAGTCCTTAAGCTCCTTCGCGGCGCTTGACATGATCACGCCGTGCCCAGCCAGGATGACTGGTCTTTCAGACGATTGAATAAGATCAAGGGCTCGCTCGAGCTCCCCTGGGAGCACTCGCAAATCAGGTCGGTATCCCGGCAAACGAACCGGGCTGTCATCCCACACGAAATCCATGCTGCCAGCCTGGGCATCTTTCGTAATATCAACCAGAACTGGACCCGGACGGCCAGAGGCTGCGATGTAAAAAGCCTCCTTCAGTGTTGGTGCAATTTCCTCGATCCGCGATACCAGATAATTGTGTTTGCAAATAGGTAGGGTCACACCGGTGATATCTGTCTCCTGAAAAGCATCCATACCAATGACGTTGGAAGCAACCTGGCCGGTGATACATACTATGGGGGAGGAATCCATCATGGCTGTGGCAATGCCGGTCACCAGATTGGTCGCACCTGGACCCGATGTAGCCAGAACCACACCTGTCTTACCTGACGCTCGGGCATATCCATCCGCCATATGGGCAGCACCTTGCTCATGTCGGACCCGTACATGATGCATGGAATAATCCAGCAAGTAATCATAGATAGGTAGCACGGCTCCACCGGGATAGCCGAAAACAACTTCAACCCCCAATTGCGTCAGTACATCCCAAAGTATTTGTGCACCCGTTCGTCTCATCTTTTCCTCCGATCCCATCCTTTGCCGAAAATATTGCTAAGAGCCAATGTCCTCTAACAATTAATCCCGAAGTACCGCGCCCGAAGAAGCACTGGTTACCATCCTGGCATACCGACGCAGCCACTTGCTTTGAACCTTCGACTCGAATGGCGGCAATCTTTGAAGCCGATCATGGATATCCCCCTCAGAAAGGCGAACATTGAGTGTTCGGTTTTCCAGATCGATGTCAATCTCATCCCCAGGTTCTAGCGCAGCCAGAGGGCCCCGGGCTGCGGCTTCAGGGCTGACATGCCCAATACAGGCGCCACGCGTTCCGCCAGAAAATCTTCCATCTGTAACAAGGGCGGTCTTATCTCCAAGTCCCATACCCATGAGGGCGCTGGTGGGGCTGAGCATCTCCTGCATCCCCGGGCCACCTGCTGGACCCTCATAACGAATGACAACCACTTCTCCAGCCTGGACTTCGCCATTTAAAATTCCAACGAGGGCTTCATCCTGGCTTTCATAGATATGAGCGGAGCCAACATGCTGCCTCATGGCGGGATCCACAGCGCCAATTTTCACAACAGCTCCATCAGGGGCCAGGTTTCCAAAAAGGATGGCCAGACCACCCGTCTTGGAGTATGGGTCCGTTCGAGGTCGGATGACTTCATAGTCACAGATCTCCGCTTTGGCGATGTTCTCACCCAGCGTTTTGCCGGTTACTGTCGGTCGATCGAGGTGGAGCAGATCTCCTTCCAGGCTGATCTCTCGAAGAATGGCTGGTACACCACCTGCCCGGTGCAAGTCTTCCATATGCCAGTTGGATGCAGGGCTGATCTTACAAATGTGAGGGACTCTCTCAGCGACTTGATTGATCCGTTCTAATGGGTACTCAATATCCGCCTCATGTGCGATGGCCAGGGCATGCAGGACCGTGTTGGTGCTTCCACCCATTGCCATATCCAACGCAAAAGCATCATCGAGGGCCTCGGACGTGACGATCTGGCGAGGGGTAAGATTAGCTTCAATAAGGTTAATGATCTGATGACCTGCTTCAAGAGCCAGCTGTTCTCGTTCCTGCGTCTCAGCAAGAGCAGTCCCGTTGAAGGGCAGTGCTAACCCCAAGGCCTCCATGAGGCAATTCATACTGTTGGCGGTGAACATGCCACTGCAGGATCCACATGAGGGACAGCCATAGTCCTCCAGGACTTTCAAATCATCTTCGTTAATTTTCCCCGCTTTAAGCGCTCCTACACCTTCAAAAACACTGATCAAGTCGACGACGCGCCCATCGGGGGTCTTCCCGGCCCACATCGCCCCCCCACTCACAAAGATGGTGGGGATGTTAAGCCTCATAGCAGCCATCAACATACCTGGACCAATCTTGTCGCAGTTTGTGATACAGATCATCCCATCAAAGGTATGGGCTATAATCATCGTTTCGACACTGTCTGCGATCAATTCTCGACTTGGAAGGGAATACTTCATGCCAGCATGGCCCATCGCTATGCCATCATCGACGCCAATGGTATTGAACTCGAAAGGAACGGCACCTGCGGAACGGACAGCTTCTTTGACAATCGTGCCAAACTTTTGGAGATGCATATGCCCCGGCACGATATCGACATAGGAGTTGACAACCGCCACAAAGGGCTTCCTCATATCTTCATCTCGAACCCCTGTTGCTTTAAGCAGGGCTCGATGTGGAGCACGTTCAATTCCTTTTTTTATTTGATCAGAGCGCATAAGGTTTTCCTGATTATAAAAAAATAAGCCTTGGCCAGGACTTCACACATATAGCATGAGTTCCAAACCATTCATTCAAAATGAACACAAGATGACGAAATAGATCCAACCGTTAAAAGACCTATATTTCGAACGACGATCATGCACTGCGTGAGTATTTATCTTCAATAGAGCGATGATATAAAAGCACAAACTCTCATGAAGGACCTGCACCACACACGAACTCTAGAACATCTGGAGGGCTTCATCAAAGTGAAAGTCTGAGCTTCATCATCAACTCTCTAAAGAGCGCCTCGAGACCATTTTAGATACAGCAGATTTTTTTGGACCCATCCGTCCCTGGTTCCGGTTTGTCGAGAAGGTGTACGGTTGCAAACACCAGGCGTTCGCCCAAGGACCATCAGAATCAAAGGATGGACTTTCAGACATATTTTTAGGTTTCTTTGAAGCATTGTCCTTCTTCATCTCTCTTCTCCTGTAAATCAATTTCTCTCCTGATGAAAAGGGCCGCCTCTATCGATTGAGGCGGCCCTTGTTGTTCCTTCTCCTTTGCTTTCGTCCTATCGCACCTTCTTATCCCGGGACCTGAGCAGGAGGACCTCAACCGACTTTGGCTGCTGCTTAACAATAAGCAGCAGCCAAATGATGACGATAAGGATGAGGGCTAGTTCATGATGTCCTGTAAAGCAATCCACAATAGGTCCCCTAAAAAAAATTGCGCCTCCCGGTTGGGAGGCGCTTGTCTTTTGCAAAAAATCATGTGTAACCCTACACCACCTCAACCGGTATCCGCTTCTCATTCTCAATAACAATAAGAAGCAATATGGAGATGATGCTAATAAGGAGGTAGGTAGATAACATATCTTACATTCTTTCCAGATATTTAGATTGAACTTTATCACAGGTTTTTCGAAAGTCAATCCCCAATATGGCATCAAATCGTAAAAATGTCCTTAAACCACCTTCCTGCCAGGAACGCATAATAACCCAAGTGTACGATCTGTGGAGTGTAATGTCACATACGAAACCTTTCCTTTTGAAGATATCAAAGATGTTGGATACATCCATGCTAACCCGGCGTGGAATGCCTGGATTCAACTGCTAAGTGCAACAATAGGTGAATATTTGAAGAATACATCATTCGGTGTTTTGAATCCAAGACATTTTCTGGGTCGGTTGATAAGTCTCTCCAGTGCTGAGATTGAGAAACAACTCGTGATAAGTGAAAACACGGCGAAAGGGCATGTCAGGAACATTTTGAGTAAACTTCAACTCTACAACCGTACTAAAGCCGCAGTAATGGGCTGAAAGCAGGGATTGGTTAAAAGATATTCGACGGATCTCGAAAGTTGGGTCTCGATACGCGATGACCTTGATCCTGTGCTGTCGGTCAATGGAGAGGAGATAGAACAGGACGAAATCCACTTCCTGGAGTTACCCAAAGGGGGAACGCGCTGGCTTCTGAGGGAAGAAAGCGACAATGAAGATGGATGTAGTTGAGGGGAGGCTAATTCTTCGCCACTGGGAGCGTATCTTGGTGATTGGCCGGAAGTAATTTGACAAACAGCGAAGGTAAAACCTAGCCAATCACTTAAGCAAACCGCCATTCAGGCAACTCATTTTATCAAAATACTTTCGGCGGTTTGCATTGTTCCCATCCCAGTAAGAAATCGTATCGGTTTATTTGGCCGAGTGATTGAGGGCAACGCCGTATTATCCCCAATAGGTCATATTGCTGGGCGTTGATGGCAAAGAATGCCCTTTTTTTTGGAAATATTGAATGAAACGAGAAGCTTTTTTTTTACCAAATCTCTCCGAAGACATTGTTCTGATCATTGAAGGTGTATCGGAGCGAAGCATTCGTTTTCAAATGCAACCTCCGTTCATGAGGATTTACGACAAATGCTTCGATCTTGCGCCCCAAAGCGCTGGCAACCTTCTTTTATGCGCCCATAGATATATCCCCCGAGTTAGTACCAGGGTGCCTTATACCAACGTACCCTGAAGGAATGCACTGGAGTACTATTGCCCTGAAAGCCAATTCTTCCCATACTCTTCTATGAGGGCAGTTGTGGGAAAACACACAAGCTCGCAATGATCCACAATGCCAAGCCATTAAAATTGCCCTGATTTGGAATTCATTGGGTATTGAAGACCTTCTAAAACAGAGGTCTCACAGTGTCTAAATCGAAGGAGCGCTAGAATTGAAAACCAAAAATGAAATTACCTTCAAAGCTCAGCTTATTGGGCTACTCATGATTTTTTGTCTGCTCGCCATACTTGTAGTGATTGACCAGAATCAATCCCAGAATCAAGCCCAGGCAGCAGCTTCCTTCCGGTTTATCTCGTGGGCGGATACGAAGAGTGATACGGACATTCTCTCAGCTTTATCTGACCAGGCGGTGACCTTGAATCCAGCCTTCACAATTTATGAAGGGGATTTAGAAGACTCCGGATTTACGTCAAGCGGTATGGCTAAATGGAAAGAGGCCATGGACGGTCAGCTTACAGGGGCCTCTAGCCCGAATGGCATGTTTGATATTGTATTCCCGGTGCGTGGGAACCATGACGGTTCGAATACCTCCGGATGGCAGGCATATTTCGAATTCAGCGATACGGCCAACCGTGTGGGCGCAACCAACTACACCAACATGCCCGGACAGGAGGATTTGACCTATTCCTTCGAATATGGCAATTCGATTTTCATCGGGGTCGATGGCCCAGGAGATGCAAACAAGATCACGAGCGCGCAAATCAATTGGATAGACGGTCAGCTTTCCGATGCCGAATCGCGAGGCCTGGTCCATGCCTTTATCTACTTCCATGGCCCCATCTATTGTGTCGATGGACACTGTAGTTGCTCAGAGCGGGTGTGTTCATTGGATTCAAGTGTCGAGAGCCTGATTACGATGCTCAACAAGCACACCATTATATCCGCCACCTTCCACGGCCATGAACACACATATGCTTACACTTATGTGGACGAGACCCGCGTCCCGGCGGAGAGTGCATTCGAGGGAGTGACTCATCCCTGGCATCAATTTGTGACCGGTGACGCAGGAGCAGGTCCGAAAAGTTGCACGTCCGCTCGGGTTGATTTCTGCATGGCGAAGCACGGTTTCGTTACTGTGGATGTCTCCGGTCCCGATGTCACGGTGAGCTTTTATGAGATGGGAAACAACAACCCCCTCAAGGTTGTCAGTTACTCCCAGGGTGGTGGACCTGGACCCACTCCAACGCCAAGACCGACGAGTACGTCCAAACCGACGCCTACATCCACGAAACCCCCAGACACGACCTTCATTGATGTGCCCCGCACGCACTGGGCGTATGATTACATCGAATCCCTCTACCAGGGCGGCTACGTGGCTGGTTGCAGTGCTGAGACACCCATGTACTGCCCGGAGAACGGCATGACGCGCGCCGAAGGTTCAGTCTTCGTCGAACGCGGCATCTGGGGCGTTGGCTACATGCCGCAACAATGCTCAAGCCAGATCTTTACCGATGTGCCCATCCTGGAATGGTTCTGCAAATGGGCGACCGGTCTCTGGAACGATGGGTACACTACCGGCTGCGGCACCAACCCGCTCATTTTCTGCCCGCTGAAAGAGCACACTCGGGCGGAGGCCACGGTCTTCTTCATGCGCATTCGCCGCGGACCCAGCTACCTTCCACCCGAGCCAGGCGATATTCCTTATGCGGACGTGGACCGTAGCATTTGGTATGCAAAATGGGTGGTCGCTGCCCACTCTGAAGGGATTGTCCAGGGGTGCGAAGACCCCTCCAACCAAGGCGATGACCGCTTCCGCCCCGAGGAAACCCTCACCCGCGCCGAAGCCGCCTGCATGATGGACAAGGTCAAATCAGGGCCTGGACCCACGCCGACGCCTCCACACCCCACTGTGACACCTGGACCGACCGTCCCGCCCCCAACTCCTTCTCCGGGTGGCGGCATTTGGATCTCGCGTGAAGAAGTGGCCGCGCTCCCAATGTCCGGCGCAGCCTGGGACAACGTCAAGTCGGAAGCAGATAGTTCTGCAGGCGTGCCGGACCTGAGCAATCAGGATCAGCGTAACAATGTCACTGTGATGGCGAAGGCGCTGGTCTTCGCTAGGACGGGTGATGAAAAGTATCGGGCGGAGGTGCGGCAGCAATTGGAGATAGCGATCGGCACCGAAGCAGGGGGTCGAACCCTGGCTTTTGGGCGTGAGCTTGTTGCCTATATCATTGCCGCTGACTTGATAGACCTGCCAAATTACGATCCCACTTTCGATAACAACAAATTCCGTCCATGGCTCCGGGAGGCTCTCACCGAAGAGTTGGACGGCAGGACGTTACAATCGACGCATGAAGATCGACCCAACAACTGGGGGACGCACGCCGGGGCCAGCCGGGCAGCCATTGCCGTGTACCTGGGGGATCAGGCGGAATTGGAGCGAACTGCACAGGTCTTCAAGGGTTGGCTGGGGGATCGCTCCACCTACGCCGGATTTACTTATGGTAGCCTCTCCTGGCAGTGTGATCCGAGCAAACCTGTTGGCATCAATCCCAAAGGCTGCACAAGGGATGGCCACTCCATTGACGGCGTGCAGCCCGATGACCAGCGGCGCGGGGGTGATTTCACCTGGCCGCCGCCTAAGGAGAACTATGTCTGGGAAGCATTGCAGGGCGCACTGGCGCAAGCCGTGATCCTCTATAATGCCGGATATGACGTTTGGAATTGGGAGGATCAAGCACTGCTTCGGGCAGTGCAGTGGCTGCATATGCAAGCGGACTATCCCGCTTCCGGGGATGACACGTGGCAGCCACACATTGTCAATTACTATTATGGGACCAATTTCCCAGCGCCAATTCCCTCCAGCCCTGGCAAGAACGTCGGTTGGACAGACTGGACCCACGGGGCAAGATAAAAATCCGGGTTCTCAATATCCGCCTGCTTTATCATAGAGGCGCTCCTGCTAGCGCCTCTGTATGCTTCGAATGGGATTGATGAATCGTCCAAGTTTCGAAGATCTCACCTGCGAGTGTTCATCCGAGTGGGGCGAAGACCGGGCTTGGAAGAGTGCAGGTCAAGCAATTCTGATTTTGAATGATCTCTATTAACCGTTTCCGATTCATATGCTGATTCGGAGATTTCAACTTTCCACCCACTGCATCTTCTCCGGCATGAGAATTCTCCAAAGTGTTGGATGTGCACGACTATCTTTCGAGCCTCCATAACTATAGTCCGAACGGCTGCCCAACGAATGAAGGGATTAATGCGGCCTGTAGCCGGCACATTAATCCCTGGTTGAACTAAGCCGAGCGCAGCCATTAGAAGCTTTCTTTGGAAATCAAGCACAATGATCAAAAACGAAAAGGATAACCAGGATTGTGCTGTCGGATGAAATTGCATCTATGGCAAGGAGGAGAAGCACGCGAGAGTGGTGAAAATGGCGTTTGATTGGGGTGGAAAACGGGCTTGTGGAAGGTTTGACTGAGCAATTATTTGGGAGGAGGCAAGGCAAAGCCCAAGACGTCCAGGTGGGCGCCGAGCGCTGGGTAAGGAAGGTGGCATCCAGGCAATCCATGATCATGGCGGCGGACGACCACAGGGTTGGATGGACTGCACCCAATGCATCACAGCGCCGCAGGAGGGACAATCGCGAGACAAATATGGGTCCATTGGGATCCGATAGTCGAATGCGATCCCCCTGCTGAAGAACATCCTATCGCAATGTCGGCGTATAGCCCTCAGCCTGAGCACAGCGAAGAATCCCCGGTTTAACCGGCGTAGGTCTCTGGCGGGTCAAGCCCAAATTAGTTGATAGATGCCTGGAGATGCTAAGGAGCTTCTGGATTCACAGGAATAAGGCTTGACAGGTGCAGCGTTTTCATAGATCTTAACCATCCCCCTACTCCATCCGTAGTTCATCTTCGACCCTCTCAGCCAAATAAATCTTCAGAAGCGACTGGTATGGGACATCTCTTTTATTGGCGATATATTTCAGATCATCTAATAACGCTTCAGGCAATCGCAGAGAAATGGTTTTTGTCGATGGCTTCAAGCGAGGGAAAATAGTTCGTTCGCCCCTTTTCCAATCTAAATAATCAACCGAATCATGCTCCGCCCAGAAATCACGCTCTTTTTCTTCATTCTCAAATCTAGGAACCTTTTTATCCGACATCCCGATAAATCTTCCTTTCTTTACGACTCATGTCTCTGGCCGTTATGACTCGAACCAGATCCCGTCTTATGGTGAAGACCATGAATAATTGCCTGCCCTTATCGGTTTGACCCAAGACATAATATCGCATTTCCTCTTGCGAATGCACCGCATCCTCACCTACAACGAGTGGCTGATTGAACAACACTTGTTCACACTCAGCACGACTTACTTGATGCCTTGACCAGATCTTCTCAGCGTTCCACTCGTCCCAATCAAAACCGCGGCAATGAGAAAATTCTTCCAAGGTTATTCACCCTCTTGCTGTATATTATCATTATATGCATATTCGTGGTGAATTCAAGTATCAAAATGGGGATTGCTAACGTCTGCGCTCACCCGCCCCGAGTCAGCATAACGAACGAGTGA
>Ga0154793_1076_pt1 | contig 12534 bp, 11 predicted proteins | sample Rifle2008BG16ft_FD_105801 | JGI IMG/M metagenome (GOLD analysis project Ga0154793, IMG submission 105801) | Chloroflexi bacterium RBG_16_48_8 | reverse complement strand
ATAGCGGGTGTTGACCAGAATCGATTCTATAAGCCAATTCAAGGGCAGGATAAGTTTGTAAAAGGCCCGCGTCTGGAACATCGGGCTCGTGATGATGATCATCGGACTTCAGCAAGGTTGAGGCCAATCCACAACGCACCTCACCAGACACTTCGACAACTACCGCTGTCCAATGCGTACCAATTCGTACGTCAATCACTCTTCCATCAGGTAAAGTCTCCAATAATTCTTTGGTGATACTCATTCCAATCCTTTTTGACTTTCCGTAGTTTCTATCATCGCTACGGTTCAACCATCCGTCTTTAGCGAGAAACGCTAACCCGCCAAAACACATAACAGACGAAAAACGCTTATTAAACCGGCGCGCAAGGGCGGTCGACTGCAACCGCTTATTGGGCGCACTTTAGGTTTATACTTGCTTTGCCACTTGCAACCGACACCAAGCATATAGCGCGTCGTATACATCAAACTGTCGGCTCAGATTCTCCGTATCATCAGGAAAGCGTAGACTGTACCCTACCGCAATGGCTTCCAGACCAGGGGCTATCTCGTCAATGTGAAGGTCTTTTTCAATGTCTGCCGCGTGTACGATTTTAGCCAGCCAAAGTAAGGCAGGGTCAGTTAGTTCATACTTTTCAATGATGGACTCAAAAGAGCATTTTCCGTCCTTATGCCCAAGTTCCACGTTTGGAGCATCGTAGGGAATGGCGCCCGTTTCTTTTACCACCTGCCCTATCTGACTTTTGGGCACGAAAATAAAATCCGCGTCCGAGTCAATAAAACGGCTAATAAGCCATGGACACGCAACACGGTCTACGTGGACGTGTGAGCGAGTTACCCATTTCATAATCGTTTACTCCTTTGCTGATTGCGTTTGTGTGATAGGGATTGCGGTGCGGCCTAAATCCTGACCGAAGAAGGCAAAGTAGAGCGTCCCTATTAACCCAAAACCGAAAGCGACCAGGAAATTGGTTGCAGGAGATGTAATCGCATTGAAGAAAGGCATGAGTGCCTGTCCTATCCCAACAGTATCTATAATGAGTTTTGCCGTTGAAGCATCCCAGAGAAGCGCCCCGCCAAAAGCGGCGATGGATACGATAATGTCTCGCATGAGGTAGTACACACCAAATGTGGCCGCCTTTCTACCGTCTGGGGCTAAATCCATGATCAATGCTTTCCGTGTGGGTTCGCCAAATTCCTTCAGCCCCCGAATAACGAAAGCAATAGCCATGACCCAGAATGATTGCGCGACAAGTAAAATAAGCGGAAAGATTGTGAAAAAGACAAATGTCGTCACCACAAATGGTTTCTTGGTACTCTTATCTGCCAGATACGCTACAGGGATATACACCAGCATTGCCGTTATCATTTCGATAGTCGTCAACAAGCCAAATTGCAACGGCGTAATCTTGTTGATGCTGACGCACCAGATAACGACAAAAGCATAGGGGATTTGCTCACAGAAGCGCACCAAAATATCTGATACCAGCAGGTTTCGCAGGGGCGCATTGAGCAAGCTCAAGCCGTATGACGTTGATGAATTCTTCTCGGCGGGAATTCGTTTTTCATCCTCAATTATTCTCTGCTGAAGTATCAGCGACACTCCAGCCAAGACAAAGGCGAGGATAAAGGCAAGACGCACGCCTTGCGTTTCCCCGAATACGCCGATCAGCGCACCGCCAATCACTGGCCCCAACGCCATCGGAATACGTCGAACGAAAGAGTGCAACGACACGCCCATTGTTCGCTTGTTCTTGGGCAAAACAGTTGCCACCATATCCATCGTGGCAGGCAATGAGATGGCCGTCCACGACACGAACAAGATTGCACCAAGGATGACGGCCTGCCAGTTGGGTACAGCAATCACCACAACATAGCCAGCCATTGCAATCAAATTGAACAGCAACAGGGCGCGTTTGTAACCCAATTTATCGCTGGCGTAACCGCCAGGGAAAGAGTACAGGGCGCTGAGGAGATTGTCCAATCCGTTCAGCAAGCCAATAGAGAACGCGCCGCCGCCCAAAGCCATTAAGTAAAGTGGCAGAAATCGCTCTGCCATCTTTTCCCCCAGCCCTACCAGTATCACCATTGCCAGTAGAGCCACAATGTTTTTCTTCAAACCGAGAAAATCGGCTATTCTTTGGCGTGGCTTTACGGTTTGCATATCAACACAAGACCTTCATCTGACCTCTGACAGCTATTGCACGGTGCGCCCAACGAGATGGTTTCAGTAAAATTAACGACTCTGATTGAAATTTGAAACGTGAAAGGGTATGTGAAATGATATTTGTTCAACGTACGCCTTCAATGATCATACATACTTCACATATACCATTCTACGTTTTTCGTCCCACTCATCCTTTCGTACTGAACCATCTATACTGATTCGCCCTCATCTCATTTCACATCAAATCCCGGCAATTCCATGCGCTCCCCTTTGATTTCGAATTGCCAGAAGGGCACCCAAGCTACACCAAAAAATTCTATCAATACATCCTTCTTCAGGGGAATAAATACCTGTTCCTCTATCTCATTCGCTACCGTTCCCCAGCGTGCCTCGATCTCTTGAATTTTCTCGTTCATCTCACTTTCAAGGAATGTTATTTCCTTCGTTAGATCTTCGATCATACCTTCGGATTCCTCAATATCTACCTTGGCTTTGGAGGTCATTCGCCTTTTGGTCATGGAGGAGGATATCCTGCGCCGGCTCTTTGAGCCGCCGAAGATACCGATGACATTCTCGAAATGTGTTGCCACCTCCTCCATCTTACGGGCAGAGTGTTCTGCTTCATCCTCGCTCAACTCCCTCTGTCCCTTCTCAAGTTTCTTCTGTGCTGCCCTCATCTTGATCAAATAATCATCTTTTACTTTTTCGATCTCCCCTTCACATGCTTCTCGGGCAGCTTCTGCGCATTGGTTTTGAAACTCCCCTGTCGAGACACCTGGCTCCGCAAGCAGGTTCAAGGCTGGATTCGATAAAAGTCTCAGTTCTATGCTTCGATACACAAAATCGATGTAATCTTTTTCCAACTGCCCCAAGACTTTTCCATCTGTCAATGGGGGACCTATTTCTGTAAATCTCGCATTAGGTATAGGAGCCTCATCCATCAGCTCGGAGGGGATCGGCTCAGAAAGGTGGTCTTCCCAGCGAATGACACCTCTTCGATCCGGTTCCATTACTAGAGCGGTCATGGAACGATCGACATCCAGATTGACCTTACGGTCAAGGATGCGAGCGCTGACGTGAGCCAACAACGCTGGCTTGTAGATCAAACCACCTGATGTTGCACTCACGGGATCGCGTTGAGCAGACTTCAAAGCTGCAGCGCTAGTAAGATTGTTCTCCAGAAAATACTCTGCAATCCCAGTCGGCACGGCAGGACGTGTCAGCGATCCCTCCAACGCAACCTGCGGTCCTTCTGAGAGTGGCTGACTATCTGCCTGGGATTTTGCTTTCGCCATCCCTACAGCATCCGCCCCGACAAGGGCATTGAGATCCCCAAGTTGAGCGCGTGTAACAGGCCCCGTCAAATAGGCCATGGCCCAGCGCGAATAGAAGACCTGTGGAGCTTTTTCGTGATCGTTATGCAAAAGGAAAACGCGCTTTCCAAGACTTGAGATGGTTTTATCAGCATCCGTACGCTTAAATCCACCTCGTCCCGTCGCGGCTGATTCAAGACCATCCAGCAAACGCTCTTTATCCTGTTCTGTCTGCAGCCGACCAACGAACCATGTACCCGCATTGCTGAGGGCCTTATAGTCTAGATCCACTGGATTCTGTGTTGTCAGAAGAAGCCCTAAACCAAAGGCACGGGCTTGTTTCAAGAGCCTCATCAAAGGAGCTTTGGAGGGCGGTTCCTTAACCGGTGGGAGAAAGCCAAGGACTTCGTCGAAATAGATCAAGGCTCTCAAAGAGGAGGAACCTGCCTGGGCGCGCATCCAAGTTTCAACCGAGGAAAGCAAGAGCGTGACAAAAAACATCCGTTCCTGATCCGGGAGGTGTGCCAGATAAAAGATGGTATGTCGTGGCTGTCCATCTGGAGTCCACAGCATGGTCTGTGGATCGAGGGCATCACCCTCCGTCCAGGTTTGAAAGGAGGGAGAAGCCAGGAAACCATTGAGCGCCAGCGCCAGTCCCATGCGATCCTGCTTGGGGAAGAATTGCTCAACTTCGAAGGCACCCAATTTCTGAATGGGCGGGTTCTGAACCTGTAGGATGAGCTCGCTCAGATTAAGGTCCTTCCCTTGTTTCCAGGCTTCTTCAAAGAGATTAGCCAGGAGGATGTGCTCTCGAGAACGAAGGGGATCCGACTCAATACCCACCAACCCGAGGATGGCAGTCACCGTGCTGGAGATCTTCTCACGGAGAACCTCGCGGTTTTCCTCCCAAGGAAGCTCAGGCGCCTCCAAAGAGGCAAGGATACTTACTGGAAAACCTGCATCTGAGCCAGGTGTGTAAACAGTATAACGAACTGTGCTCCTGACCCGATCTATCCTTTCCCGACCTATTCCCCACTCCGCAAGTCCATTCTGCCAGAGACTTGCAGTATCGGAAGCCTTCTGTTCCAAGGATTTGCCTTCCCGACGTGCAGCATCAGGATCCACCCAAGGCTGGAAATCATCCGGTCGTAAATCCGGGAAGTGAAGCAGGAGATTGGCAATATCCCCTTTGGGATCAATCATCAAGGCTGGGATGCCGTTCAAGGCAGCCTCTTCCAGGATATCGATACAAAGACCCGTTTTCCCTGATCCTGTCATTCCCACGACAACAGCATGCGTGGTGAGATCATCGGGGTCGTAAAGGGTTGGTTTCTCAAGTGTTTTCCCTGATTTCAGGTCATATTCACGACCGATGAAAAACTTTCCATCAAATTCATTTGTGCTCATGTCTCGCTCCAGTATAGAATTCCTTTTCTAGGCAAACCGCCGAAAGTATTTTGATAAAATGAGTTGCCTGAATGGCGGTTTGCTTAAGTGATTGGCTAGGTTTTACGTTCGCTGTTTGTCAAATTACTTCCGGCCAATCACCTAGATGTTATGGGGTTGCAGACCCATAGATACGGTCAAATTCTATCAAGAACTGCGCAGCTAGCGCAGGGTCATGAAAGATAAGCACATTTTCATCATTCTTCTCTTCCGCGCTGCGGGTGAAATTGTAAGAACCCAAAATGACGGTAACGCCATCAATAATGATGACCTTGTGATGCATATTCTCTGGATTGCCATCCAACCGAATATCTACACCGGCCAGGCGGAGCCGTGGGGTTTCGGATCCTGCGGCTTGCGCCTGGGATGCCTCCACAACTCCCCTGACCTCCACACCCGACTGATGAAGATCAAGCAGCGTCTCCCCTATTGTATCCGTCGTGAACGCATATGCCAGGATTTCAACGCTCCTCTCAGCTGTTCTCAAGTTCTCAATGATCCTGTTCAAAACACCATCATCCGGAGAGAAATAGATTTCTACTTCCATACCTTCAAGATCGACGATTGGGTATGGCGTGTCCGCCAAGGATAAAGCTCCAAAACGATCTTCAAGGAACATCTCATCGAATTCATGGGTATAGCTTTCGGCTACTTTATCCGAAAGAACGCGGATCAGATGATCGTCGTTTCGATACGCTCCGTTGACGGTCATATTCATCGAACCAGTCCACACTTCCTTGCGGTCGATGACGATAAATTTATGATGCATGATCCCGGGTCGAGCATCATCCATCACGTTGATACCAGCCTCCTGCAACGATCGGATCTCCAGTTCTTCTTTATAAGCATCATCCGTTACCACCTGCACCACAATCCCCCGTCGGTGAGCCCGGATCAAGACCTCCCGCACACTCCAAAGGTCGAGGTGATACATAGCCATATCAATGGAGAACTGTGCTGAGTCCATCGCTTCCACCAGGTACGAATCTGGACCTCCCCGAAGCGTTTTGGATTCTGGACCTCCAGGATTGCTGAAATAGATCTCCCATGCTCCATGACGGGAAACGGTAAGCGTATTTTCCGCTTGGGGAGAAGTTCCTGACCCCTGAAAGACAAAAAATAACAGGATCAATAACATGATGAGCCCGAAGGCGCTTAGCACAGGCAATGTGAGATGGCGGATCAAGGTGTTATCCCAAGATACTTTTCAAAGGCAGTAATATGAAAAATCCAAGGATCATCCTGTTGGAGTAGAAATCTACATGTCAAACTCATCTTTCCCCCTGAGAGAACTTCTCATCAGAATCAATGTGAATAGATTCTGAACAATCGACATGCAATGGATCACACTTATCAGAACATCCAAGCTACATTGTAACGCCTTACTTCCTGATCCCCAAGTGAAGTGATCCCCCTTATCGATAAATGGAATCACCCAAAGTTCGGGAGCTCCGAGATCGAGGTCGAATTCGACCCTTTCGAGCCTATCCTTCCGCTCCGCCTCGATGGTTAGAACGATGAATTCAGCCAATGCGCCTATATCCTTCTGATCAAGGTTGACCTTCTCCACTCAGCCAATGAACCTTCAACAAGTTGAAGGGGACATCTTTACAACACTTCCCTCATGACATCTGGCTCCAAGAATGGTGACAGTTGCCAGATTTACAGGGTTGCCCTATAATTTATTATAAGGTTAACCTTATAACTCGTAGTAGGAGCATTCGGGTGAGTGAACGTGTAGCAACAGGTGAGAGCGCAGAGATGTATCTCAAGGCCATCTGTGAGCTTATGACTACAGATCCCCTGGTCCCGATCTCGTCTTTGGCGGATCGGTTGGGAATCTCTGTCGTCTCAGCCACCGAGATGGTCCATCGAATGCGTGATCAAGACCTTCTGGAACACAAACGTTACAAAGGTGTCCGTTTGACAGAAGAGGGCAGGCGAGGAGCCCTTGACATCATCCGTCGTCATCGACTTTGGGAGCGGTTCCTGGTGGACAAACTAAAGTTGCCCTGGGAGGTCTCCCACGATCTGGCCTGTCAGTTGGAGCACGCCACAGGCGCTGAAGTGGTCGAAGCCATGGCCACATTCCTCGGTGAGCCTACCCACTGCCCTCATGGAAATCCGATCCCAACTCCAGACGGCACAATGACGTTCCGCCCCGGTCTATCACTGGAAACCCTTAAACCTGATGAGAACTGCATTGTCTTACGAATCCGCCCGGAAACAAATGCCGCCCTCTCCTATCTGGCCTCACACGGCATGATGCCTGGCGTTCAGGTCATTGTGAAGTCCATCAATGCCTTTGATCATTTGTGGACCTTGGAGATCGGGGGTCAAGAAGAGATCCTCAGTAAGGCCATGGTCTCAAGAGTCGTTGTACAACTGGTGGATGACCCAACTGAAGATCAAGAAGTTGAGAAGGAGCATGTGTAACCAGATGGCTTGGATGAAGAAACTGAATGGGCAACCGATCCAGTTCTGTTCGACGGTCATTGGCTAAGGCCTAATCTTTGAAAGAGGGAGCCGTACTCGTATGCAATCCAACGCAAAGGAAAAGATGGTTCACCATAGAGACGGAAAATGCATCGCACTGGTGGGTCAACCTAACGTTGGAAAATCCGTGATCTTCCAGGCGTTGACAGGACGCTACGTCACTGTCGCCAATTATCCAGGGACCACAGTAGAGCTTACACGCGGTGCAGCACGCGACATCCCAGGTGCAACCGTTATCGACACCCCGGGAGTGATCACCCTCCCACCGCACACGGAGGATGAATTCGTTACAGCCAATGTGCTTCTCAATGAACCCCTGAGTGTGATCGTTCAAGTTGGAGATGCAAAAAACCTGCGAAGGACACTCATGCTGACCATTCAATTGGCTGAGATGGGAGTGCCCATGGCATTGGCTCTTAACATGATGGACGAAGCCGTCGAGCGGGGAGTATCCATCGACCATGGGATGATTGAAGAGCAAATGGATGTCCCAGTTATCCCTACCGTTGCCATTCATGGAGAAGGGATCGAAGAATTAATTGAAGAGACTCGAAAAGCCTCTCCTCATCCATTTCACCTTCAATACCCCATAAAAATTGAGCGATCCTTAGAACAGATTGAGATCCTCCTTCCACCATGCCCGATATCTAAAAGAGCCATAGCGCTTCTATGGATGAGCGACGATCCCGTGGTTCAAGCCTGGCTTGAGGAGCATGCAGAGCCAGAAATCCTTCAAAAGCTCCATAGAAAAAACGAACTCCTGAAGGAATCATTTGAGGAAGCCCCTTCTACGGTCATTTACCGCACTCGTTTCGACTACGTGGATCGCTTGACCAAGCTCGTCCAAAGGGAAACAGGATCCGACTGGCAAAGCTTGGCAGCAACCCTTGGAAAACTTTCCATCCATCCCTTGTGGGGGATGATCATTCTGGCCTTCATCCTCTACGGCATGTACTGGTTCGTCGGGGTCTTTAGTGCCGGAACCCTGGTTGGTTTATTAGAAGAAAAATTATTCGGTCAAATCATCAACCCTTGGGTCACGAATACCCTCGCCAGGTTCATCCCAGTCCCCTTCATCTCTGATTTACTCGTTGGTGAATATGGATTATGGTCCATGGGCATGACTTACGCCTTGGCACTCATCCTACCCATCGTGACCACTTTTTTCATAGCTTTCAGCATCTTAGAAGATTCAGGGTATTTACCCCGCTTGGCAGTTCTCACCAACCGCCTCTTCCGCATCATCGGGTTGAATGGTAAAGCAGTTCTCCCCATGGTTTTAGGATTGGGCTGTGTGACCATGGCCACCTTGACGACCCGTGTGCTTGAAACCAAACGTGATCGCTTGCTTGTGATCCTGCTCCTTGCCCTGGCCGTCCCTTGCTCGGCTCAGTTGGGCGTTGTCATGGGAATGTTGGCTAGCGTCTCTCTGACAGCTACTTTGATCTGGGCGATGGTGGTTCTGGGCGTTTTACTCCTGGTAGGATGGATCGCGGCAAAAGTGGTCCCCGGGGAACGCACATCACTCCTCCTTGAACTCCCCCCTATTCGTTGGCCGATGCTTTCAAGCGTCCTGACTAAAACCCTGGTTCGATTGGAATGGTACACCAAGGAAGTTGTCCCCCTTTTCCTGCTTGGCGCAGCCATCATGTTTACCATGGACAAAGTCGGCCTGCTTACATTCCTGACTGACTTGGGAGAACCGCTGGTGAAGGGCTGGCTCGGGCTCCCACCTGAAGCCAGCGCGGCCTTCCTTCTGGGATTTATGCGGCGGGATTTCGGGGCTACCAGCCTCTTTCTTATGTCATCCAATGGTTTGCTCAACCCGTCTCAAGTGGTCGTATCCATGGTAACCATTACCCTGTTTGTCCCTTGCATAGCTGCTTTACTCATGATTGCAAAATCGCGCGGGTGGCGGACCATGTTGGCCATGGTGGCGGTGATCTTCCCATTAGCCTTTATCGTGGGGGGTCTTCTTAACCTAACGCTACAAGCTATGGGTTGGGGCTCATGACTGAAAAACCCATGATTTGCCCTATATGCAGACACCAATTTATACCCAGCGAGCATCCGGGATGTTCTCAGTGCCCGATACACAAGAAATGCATGATGATCTGCTGTCCATCTTGCGGATACTCCATCCCTATCCCGGAAGGATCTAAATTATTAAAATGGACTTTAAATCTCATCGATGCATTGAAAAGTGACCAGAAACGAAAATAGAATGGAGCTTCAGGACCGGTTACGAAGTGACCCAATGACATTGGCTGATATCCCCCCGGGCATGCTTGTCCGCATCTTACAAATGGACAAGCTGCCGGTTGAGAAGCGTGATCATTTGCTCGCCTTCGGTCTTGCACCTGGTCGATGGGTGGAGATAAAACAGCACCGTCCAGCTATTGTGGTTCAGGTGGATTACACGGAATTGGCTCTCGAGCCAGAAGTGGCCCGTAATATTCTTGTCGATACGCCCGTTCCGCTAAGACGGATGAGACATCTCCGCCGAGGTGCAGCAGCCCCGGGGAGAAGACATGGCCGACATGCCTTCTTCCACAGGAAGCGAAGAGGGCGCCGCACCAGATTCCTTTCAAGATTCATGAAAGGATATGATCGAAAGAACAAGAAGGATGAGTGAAGGGTAGGAAGAATTAGATACCTTCCTTTGCTAACTGCACTAAGATCTCTTTCACTACCCCCGGACCGCGATAGACAAGACCGGTATAAAGTTGAATCAGGGAGGCCCCTGCCTCCAAGAGAGCCCTGGCATCCTCCGACCCAAAGATTCCGCCAACTCCAACGATAGGGAGTTTCCCATCCGTAAGCCTGTAGATCTGAGAGACGACTTCCTTGGTTTGCCTTCGTAAGGGCAGGCCGCTCAGTCCCCCAATCTCTGATGGCAGAGGGGAGTGCAAACCATTTCGGGCAATGGTCGTATTCGTGGCGATCACCCCATCCAATCCAGAGTCAGAGATCACTTGGATGGCATCCTCAAGCTCTTCATCGCTAAGATCAGGAGCCAGCTTGATCAGGAGAGGTACAAAACGACCGGTCGAAGAGTGGAGTCTCGCCCGGTCCACAATCAGGACCTGGAGAAGCCCTTCCAAATGTTCCCTGGCCTGTAATCGTCTCAGGCCGATCGTATTCGGGGACGACACATTCACCACAAGATAATCGCCATGTGGATAAAAAGCGTGCATCAAAGTTCGATAATCCTGAGCCGCCTCATCAAGGGGAGTATCACTGCCCTTTCCGATATTGATGCCAAGGATTACTCCCTTTGGACGTCGTAGTTGAAGACGCCTCAACAAGGCATCCGCCCCAACGTTAGGAAACCCCATGCGGTTGATGAGGGCTTCATCTTCAAGCAAGCGGAAAATGCGAGGCTGCGGGTTCCCTCTCTGAGGCAGGGGTGTCACCGTACCCAACTCGATGTGTCCAAAACCCAGGCACGCCAGACCATGCATGCCCAGCCCATCCTTATCGTAGCCGGCTGCCAGACCCAGAGGGTTAGGAAATTTCAAACCAAAAAGGTTAATTGCTAAACCGGGTGACGAATAGGAGAATGTTTGCCTTAGTAAAAATTGAACGGGAGGCAGAACACCCGCCAAAGAAACGAGCCTGAGCGTTAATTGATGTGCACGTTCAGGATCCAACAAAAACAAGATGCGACGCAAGAGTGGATGAATCTTCATAGATTCCAAAAGATACGGTTCTTTCCCTCAATAGGCTAACGGATGGCGCTTCAACCGCGCGGCCACAGGCGAGTAACCCCACGTGAACCAGAACGACGAATAGCCAACTACGCCACGAGTTCGGCGCGCGCAGCGCGTCGGCTGGAACCGCAGGTTAGGCGCGAACTCACTTTCGGATGCTCGCCTTTAACTCATCCAGCTTCTTCAAAGCTACCAACCATTCGGAATGGTGACTAACAATCAACCCTACAGTCGTCCGCTCGAAGATAAATGTATATCTGTCGAGCGTTTGTCTGTGTGCGTTTGGCTCGTCAGCACAGCAATCCTCAATAACGGCTGCTAAAAAACCTTTCTGCATGGCTGAAGCGGTAGTAAAGAGGACACAGGTAGAAGTGAGTAATCCTGCTGTAAGTACAAACCGCTTGCCCTTCTGGCGTAGGTACTGTAAAAGCTCAGGGGTATGGAAGCCATCGAAAGTCTGCTTGAGAATGATAGTTTCACTAGGATTCTCAACTGCAAAAGGCGCTGGCTCTTCTCCTGCCGTTCCCTGAATACAAGGGATACCTCCGCGCAACATATACTTTGGCATCCAGTCTGACATGTTTGCCTTGAAACTTGCACGAAGGTGGACGACTTCAATGCCCTCGTTCCTGCACAAGGTCAATAGAGCGACGATATTGGCTGGGAAGTCAGGGTAAATCTTCGCGGCTTGTTCTGACCAGAAATCTCCTTGGATATCAATGAGCAGCAAGGCAAACTGTTCCCAATTGGGTTGTGTATTGGTCATCGAAAAGCTTGCTCCTTTTGATATGGCGCACGCGCCGAACAAGGTGATAAGTTGATAGGTGAGAAATACATCTCCTATCATCTTCCATCCCACACATCGAAATACCATTGTGTAAACTTATAGACCTGCTTCCTTATTAACATATCGACTTGTTGACTTATTGACTTATTGACCTATTGACTTTTAGACCTTTCGACCTGTCGATTTATTGACCTATCTAACTCATGACCTTTAAAACCTCATCCCTCCTGCCTCAAGAACAACCTTACTTCTTCGATCCTCTTTGAGGGAACCTTCCCCATACGACCCCAATATTGAAGAAGGTCTTCCAGTGTAAATACACTATGCAGGCGGTATCCCGCAGCTTCCAAAGGATCAGATCGAGTGCTTCTCCGATCAATAAGAACTGCAATATCCTTAACTCTCAGTCCTGCCCCCGTAAGACGCTCGATAGCCTCCAACTTACTGCCGCCTGTTGTAATGAGATCATCGATCACAAGGGCTGTATCAGCTTCTTTGAAAACTCCTTCGATGGAAGCCTGGGTGCCATACTCCTTCACCTCACGACGATGGTAAATCATGGGCTTGTCTATCTGGAGCGAGATCGCTGTTCCGATGGGCAAGGCCGCATAG
>Ga0154793_1205_pt3 | contig 12577 bp, 10 predicted proteins | sample Rifle2008BG16ft_FD_105801 | JGI IMG/M metagenome (GOLD analysis project Ga0154793, IMG submission 105801) | Chloroflexi bacterium RBG_16_48_8 | reverse complement strand
AGACGCGAATTGTGTTACGCTCTGGTAGCGTTCGTCCGGGGAAATGGATAGTGCCTTCTCAACAGCCCGTGCGATCCCTGGGCTGATCTTTAGCTTGTGTCTTTGGAGCGGTGTGAGAACCTCTCGCCCCATTGCCCGTTCTAAAGCATCTTCCGGGACCTCTCCACTGAGAGCGGCATAAAAAGTGGCTGCCAAGGAATAAACATCCGTGCGTGCATCCGTCGGTCCTGTACCATATTGCTCTGGAGGGGAGAATCCGGGGGTCATGGCCTTAGCGCCCGTTGTAGTGCTTATGCCTCCCCCAGCGACTTTGGCCAGACCAAAATCAACCAGGACAGCTCGATTTTCGGGTGTAATTTTGATATTCCCAGGTTTGACGTCCCGGTGCACAATGGGTGGTTGCCGGGAATGCAAATAAGCCAGGGCATCGCAAATCTCAAGAAACCATGGCAGTCCTTCTGCCTCGCTTACAAGTTCATTCCTTTCAAGACGCTCCCTTAAATCCTCACCATCCACAAAATCCATGACGAGGTATTGCCCCTCCCCTTCCATAACAAAATGGTCTGTTACTCTGGGAAGGTTAGGATGCCGAAGGCCTGCAAGGATGGTTGCTTCCCGGCGGAACTGACGCGCATACTCCTCCGTAATAAACAGATTCTCTTTAACGGCAACAGCTACGCCAAGGTTGATATCGAGCGCTTTATATACGGCTCCCATCCCCCCTTGACCAAGGACATTTTCGATCCGGTAGCGACCGTTGAGGATTTCATTGATTTCGAGAGGCATTTGCCATCCGATTGAGTGATCGCAGGTTTATGATGCTGGGATAATTTTAACAAAGTGCTCTTGCTTTGACCACCGGGAACGCCTCTCAATTATAACGAGGACATAATCAAGAATTTCTCTTACCTTGTCCCTGCCAATCATAACCATGACCAATTTCCTTCTGTTAGAAATATTTAACTCAGGTACAATGGATCATAGAATGAAAGTCAAGAAAACAAATTTGCGTAGGTGTGAAATTGGATTTGTGTATTTTTTGTGGAATGCAATGGTTCAAAATAAGTCGTAGAAGATCAAGAACAACTTTGATCATCTTATTGATCGCGATGCTGCTGCTCAGCCTCACTGGTTGTAGCATTGCATCGGCTGCAGCAAATTCTGTTATAAATCCAAACCGCCAAAGCGCTCCACACGTTGCTCACCTCCTCCCTCCAGTATGGACCCCTACACCTGAAAGCCTGCCTACCAAGATCATTCTCAACTCGATCCAAGATCTTTTGATCACTCCCACACCTACGCCAGCAATTCCACTTTACTTGTATCAGAAAAATCTCATCATCGGGTATTCCGTTGAGGGGCGTCCATTGGAAGTGTTTCAATTCGGAAGCGGACCTCGAGATCTCCTGATCGTGGCGGGCATTCATGGCGGTTATGAGTGGAATACCATCGCTCTCGCAGATGAGCTCATTTCATATCTTGATGAACATCCGGAAATGATTCATCCACGCCTATCGATCCATATCTTAAGATCGCTCAATCCAGACGGTGCTACCCTGATTGACAGTCCCTGGGGTAGAGGGAATGCCAATCAGGTAGATCTGAACAGAAATTGGGATTCCTCATGGACCTCAGATATCCCCAAACCGAACTGCTGGGATCTCGTACCACTAACCGCCGGACCCCAGCCTGGGTCTGAACCCGAAACCCAGGCTCTCATGCAATACATCCTTGATACCAATATGGACGCCTTGATAAGCTATCATTCTGCTGGCCTGGGCATTTTCGCCGGTGGAAAACCCTCCACACAGGAGTCCTTAAGCTTAGCAGAAGCTATTGCCTCTGTGAGCAACTACCCCTATCCCCACATCGACATCGGCTGTGAATACACGGGAACCTTGACAGATTGGGCTGCGGACAACGGGGTTGCTGCCATCGACATAGAGCTCTCTTCCCACTGGGACACCGACTTCGAACAGAACTTGATCATCCTGCAGTCCTTCCTGGACTGGCGTCCGTAGTTCAATTGACGATTGTTGCCCCCCTCTTCCCTGATCTGGACCCATTCCCCCAAAAGCAAGATACCCATCACAACCTCCCGAATCCCGGATTGGAGGGTCAAATTTATGATGAATTAATGACTTCAGCGGAAATCAACCTGTTCTTATCGCAATTCAATGTTGTAATATTCTTGTCAACATTGGGTAATGTGTTCGATATAGCCTGTGAAGGTGAAATTAATTCGTTTAGGAGCAGAGATACGATGGACCTAGGAAGAAAAATTCCCTCTCAAATGCTGGTTATTGTTCTAATTTTTTCCGCTCTTGTCAGCTGCACGCTTTCAAGATCCAAAGAAGAAGCGGATTCGCTCCCTATAGAGATGAATATACCTCTGGAGACTCAACCAACATCCATGTCACCAGCCATTACAGAATCCACCGACGATGAAGAACCAAATTTGCAAACTCAGGGAAGACTCGAAACGGAAGAATCTGCTTATACCCAACCTACACGGAGCCTAACCCGCACACCGCTACCATCAAGCACACAGACAAGTGAACCTGACTGTAAGCCTTTTCCAGATGCGATCTATGATATTTTGTGGGACTCACTATTTGTACGGTGTGGTACAGAAGCCACCTCCCTACCTTTACCCGATCCACTCAATGATTGGCTCGCATTCTTTTGGGATTACACTCCTAGGACAGGACGGATTGCATATGGGGATGAAAAGCGTACGCTCTGGGTCTACGACTTCTGGACAGGTTCCAACCAGCAATGGCTTGACGAGGAGGTCATCACTGCCCAGTGGTCTCCACTTTCATCCTCCGAGTCTGGCTCCCAACAGCTGGCGATTCCACAGGCGGACGGCGAGCTCAAGTTGATCACTCATCCATCTCAAACAACAGCGATCGCGATGATCGGGGATGCCAGCCACCTCTCATGGTCACCCGACGGAGAAACGATCGCATATATCAAGGATCAAGCATTGTATATTATTGATATTGATGGGGGACAACCAAGGAAGTTGGAAGAGGGGGTATCTGGCACGCCCGTGTGGGAATTAGAGCATGAAGCCATCATTGTCTCCGCTGCTCCTTTGCGCATTGTTAAGTTGGATGGTTCCGGATCCTTCACCCCAACCAGACCGGATGGAACACTCCCCTCAGATAGACCTGCTGAAATCATCCTTTGATGGCCCGAACGCAAGCTCCTTGTCTATACGGATCGTCCTTTCGAGATGGATGTCTCCGGAAGAATTTGGGTCCTTGAGCTATCCAATGACATGAAGACCATGATCTGGCAAATCCGCTATGTGGGTGAGAATTTAAAAATAGACGGCTGGTGGATACCTGGTCAGAGCGTTATCGGGTGGGGAGGAATTTTCAACGTGATCCCTGGACCGGAGGAATACATTTTAGAAGCCCACATTGACCACTTTTCCCTCAATGACCAAACACTTATTTTGAATCCGTCCGGGCAAGGTTTCGAGTGGATCTATCTGCGAGAGGACACACAGATACTTACTAGCAATGGCAGTCAAATCTCTCTTTCCGAATTTGAAACAAAATCCGACACAAATGTAAAAGTACACTGTCGCCCAATTTTAAGAGGTTGTTTAGCGAGCAGTATTCAGATCCTTGATGAATAGGGAATGATATTTACAGGTGTGTACCAGGTGGTCCCGGTCTAGTGGGACCACTTTTAATTTATAGGAATGCGGAGGTCATTACAAATTTGATATCTCAAAGTAATATCTCGGTAAACTCCAGATGCTAAGGTTCAGACAGAATAAAAATGATTCTGGAGTATGCCCCATGGTTAAGAGAAGGTATTCCAATCCTGACAAAATGCTGCTTTTTGTGATGCTGCTGGTTTCCGTTCTTGTTGGCTGCACCACGGGAAAAATTTCAAATGAAGAAAGTGTTATGAAAGCGAGCACTCAAAATGTTGGAGCGGCGTCTTTTCCAACAACGACTCCAACACCTACCCATCAGATCCTCCCTACGCGCACTCTCGACCTTTTTCAACCAGACACTGTCCGTGCAACCCTGGCTGCTGAATATACCCAAATTGCTGGTCAACCGACATCAACCCCAGGACCCAGCCCAACACCCACTTTAAGTCCCAAGCAACTTTGTGAGCCTTTCCCGGATAACATCCAATACCTTGGGAGCACACAAACCTTAAGCTATCCGGCATGGGTCATCCAGAATCAATGCAAGGGTGAAGTTACCTACTCTCGCTCTCCAGTTGGGGATATGGTCTTATTTGATTACACTCCTCTTACAGGTCGATTCGCTTATGGACCTCCCAATCATGTAGAAAGTGGCCTATGGGTTTACGATTATTGGATCGGATTCAGTGAGAAGTGGTGGGATGGGAAGGTGACAAGTGCGAAATGGTCTCCTATAAAAGATGTCGAAGGGATACAGAAGTTAGCTATCCTCCAAGAGGATGGAACCCTCTTCATCCTTTCTGGACCTTTTCAGAGTAGCGAGATTGGAAAGAATGTCGATTATTTCTCCTTCTCCCCGGCAGGTGATCAAATTGCGTTTGTCAAAAATGAGATCCTTTATATCGTTTCTGTCCGTGCAGGCCAGCCGAGGAAATTAGCAGAGCAGGTTTATGGGACCCCGGCTTGGGCGCTTGAACAAAATGCCATCATTTGTCCCAGTTCCCCCATCAAAATTGTTAAACTGGATGGCTCAGGTTTAATTATCCCTGAGGAGATGCGATACATCACTAAAAGAGCTCAAAGTTCTGAACAGGTTATGCAGATACTGTGGGATGGAAAAAGCCGGCTCCTGGTATTCCACACAAGCAATCCCCTTAATGAGCCTTACACCAGAACGCTATATGTTTATGAACTCTCAGAGGATCTTCGTTCCATCGTCAATCTGCAATTTCTCGACGGCGAATTCGATGCCCCTTTCACTTGGGAGATACCGGGCACAACTATCCTCGACGCCTCAGGAACAGAGATAAGGATTTCGCCATCATCCGATATCTTTACCGTTGAGGCAAGAATCACATCGATTGAGGATAATCGTCTTGGTGTTGAATTTGTCTGGGCAGAATCGAAATCTCCTGTTAGTTTTTTTTACCAATTTTCCAATGTATTGATCAGTGATCAAACACAAATTCTCGATACAAATGGAAACATAACCACATTGGAAGCCCTCCAGAAAGGGATGACCATGGAATTAACAACCCGAATGCTTTCCCCAAACACCCTTTCGCTCTTTGCCTATAAGATTCAGATTTTATGCGAGGAGGGGACATGCTACTTGGGAATTGAAGGACGTTCGTAAAGGTGTTATGTTTATGTGGAAGCATATTCTTTCTTCGATCAGGAGTGAATTCCCATGCTGAAACCGAGAACGCTGATAAGGCCTAACGCTTGGTTCCTTCTTTTCCTTATGACAATTACACTGGTCAGTTGTAATTTCCCCGGACTCTCTCCGACTGCCCCGACCCCTGAAGCGGATGCGACCCCCACATTGTCGCCAACAGAGGCTCAGGTGCCAGAGGACATTCCTACAGCTACACCCACCATGGAAATACCACAAGAAGAAACCCCTTCTGAGACACCTCCTCCCGATCTTCCGGATCAGTGTAGGCCCTATCCGGACCAGATTTATCCGTCAGCAGTCGATGGATGGCTGGATCTTCCATTATGGGTCAAATGTGGAGGATCGTCTGAGCCTCTTTGGGCACAGTCACCCGTGGAAGGTTTATTTTGGGATTACAGCAATCAGACTGGGAAGCTGTTATACGGTACAGAATATACGGCCGGACCTAATGATCCTGATATCTGGGTTGGCAACTACTCTCTTTGGGTTTATGACTTCCGGACGGATTTGAGCACGAAATGGATCCCAGGCGGAGTCCTCGAAGCCAAGTGGGCTCCAGAAGTGGACAATCAGGGGCATCAAGGATTAGCTGTCATCATGAGGGACGGAACAATTGGTTTGATTACGGGACCAGACCAGGTTACATCCCTTGCGAACATCAAGAGATACGACTCCGAGATGGATGCCTGTTGTATCTCGTGGTCACCGAAAGGTGATAAGCTGGCATATGTTAAGAACGAAATCCTGTATGTGATCCCTACTTCACCTCAGGAACCGAGGATGTTGGCAGAAAATGCCTATGGCCGCCCTGAATGGGTAATGGACGAACAACTCCTTCTCTTCCCCAGTTCAATCCTCAAAGTGGCCAAAGCGGATGGCTCAGGTCCATTCATTCCAAACATCCCCGACGGCAATAGAGTATGGGTGATGCCAGAGAGAAAACTCTTCTGGGATCCAGAGACCAGGACGCTTGTCTTCGATGAGATCCATATTGCAGAGAGTCAGCAGGCTGTCACCTGGGTTTATAGTTTCTCTGAAAATTTTGAGAACGTTGTCGAACAATACTCCTGTGTTAGGCGGGATGCCTCCTACCTGCTTTCTTGGTATGACCATGGGAAAAGTGTAATCACCTCAAATGGAGAAGTGATCCCCATTCGACCTAATGCGGACCTGAGAACCATAGAAGGTGTGATCGATCGCATTTATCAAGGAAGATATATGCTCTGGCTGGAAGAGGATCCATTTCCACGCTTTTCTGTCTCCCTTCGCGCTCAGATTGAAGATGCGGATGGAAATAGAATAACGATATTGAATTTGGATCAAGGGATGCGTGTCAGGATCACTGGTAATGGCATTGCCGACGGCTGCGGGTTTCTAGCCCAAGAGATTCAAATCATTGAGGATTGAAATAGAGACTTACGGTTGATTTATTAATGGAGTCCAAAAGAGGAAATGATCCTCATCGATCTTGAAGCATACTTAGGTAAAAACCAGAGAAACGAAGGTGTTTCTGAATTATAACCTGCGGCAGGTTTCTATTCTATGGCTCTCTTCAAAACGGAAACCTGCCGCAGGCTATCGGGCCATCCTAATGAAACAGCTCCCTGCACCATGAGGGAGCTGTTTGGTTACAAAGGGTATGTGGGCCTCTATTCAGCGACCGCTGATTTTTCCTCTTGAGGCGATCGATAAAATGGATTCTTCCCCATAGAATGGTTGGTGACATCCACAACTTCAGAGATTTCAGGTACGGCGTCCTTAATCATCACAATAATGCCATCATTGAGAGTGACACTGGCCATTCCACATCCCTGGCATCCACCACCCATAGCAACATATGCTTTGTCGTCCTTCACCTCCACCAAGGAGATAAATCCGCCATGCGATGCCAAAGCCGGATTGACTCGCTCATCCAAGACCGTCTGTACTCTCAAAGAGAGCGGATCGCTCCAGAGAGGATTCGGATTTTCAATAGAGAACCCTTTTTGGAAATCATCTTCGACATAATCCAGGGTCGAGCCCCGTAGATTAGGAAGCGTATCCGAATCGACAAGCACATGAATACTGTCAAGATCTACAACAGAATCCTCACTGGATTTGTTATCCCAATTGACAAACCCAAGCTGATACATAAAGCCCTGCGAGCCCCGTCCAGCAATTGCTACACGAAGTGCATAGCCTTGCTTTTTATTCACTTCCATCAACTCTTGAATTTTTTCCTTGGCTGCTTCTGTGATTTCTAACATAGACTTCTCCTTATCAAGCCATCCTTTGACTGGTGAGCATTCCACTCAATGCTGCTTTTGTACTCCCAACTTGAGAGCTATCAAAAGTACATGGATCATATCTGTAGAATGATGACTTAATGGAATTGTAATTGATCTTTGGAGATTATGGGTCCGAATTTAATCATTTCCTTAAAACCAAGCCGGAGTTCGATTGATTGGTTCTTACACCCCCCAATCATCAATTGCCCTCCATTACACAAGGAAAGCGAGCCTACTTATGGCTCGCATCCGAAGATATCATTTTTCATCCACGCTTTGCCTAAAAGATCTTCATCCTCTCCTAAGATCAAAGGCTCAACAAAGTTAAGTTCATTTCGTCTTCTTGGCAATAAAGGCTTCAACCTTCCTTCGGGCGACATCATCCGTGTACTGAACCGGCGGTGTTTTCATAAAATAAGATGACGGGTCAAGAAGCGGTCCTTTCAACTTTCTATCCAATGCCAATTTCGCGCAGCGAACAGCATCGATAACGACACCTGCCGAGTTGGGAGAATCCCAAACCTCCAGTTTCAATTCAAGATTCAGCGGGACATCGCCAAAGGCACGTCCTTCCATGCGGATATGGCACCACTTGCGATCCGTCAGCCAGGGGACATAATCGCTGGGGCCAACATGGATATTCTCTTGGCCGATATCGTAAGGCAATTGGCTTGTGACCGCGTTGGTCTTAGAAATTTTCTTGGACTCCAATCGCTCTCTTTCAAGCATATTGTAGAAATCCATATTTCCACCGAAATTGAGCTGGTAGCACCGATCCAAATGGACACCCCGATCACGGAATAGATTGGTTAGAACACGGTGTGTGATGGTAGCCCCCACCTGGCTTTTAATATCATCTCCGATAATGGGTAGGTTGGCAGCTTCAAATCGTCCTGCCCAATATTCAGAACTGGCGATGAAAACAGGGATGCAATTGACAAATGCACATCCCGCCTCAAGGACTTGCTCCACATACCATTTGGTCGCCATTTCAGAACCAACGGGCATGAAATTCACAACAACATCTGTTTTGGTTTCCTGCAGGATCTTGATAATGTCATCCGTTGGACCTGGAGCTTTTTCTACAACTTGCTTTAAGTATTTGCCAAGCCCATCATGCGTCATTCCGCGATAAACATTCACATTTAATTTGGGCACTTTCGCGAACTGAATGGTATTGTTGGGGTGTGCCCAGATGGCATCACTCAGATCCTTTCCCACTTTTGTGGCGACGACATCAAAGGCAGCTGAAAACTCAATATCACGAATATGATAACCTCCCAAATTAACATGCATCAACCCTGGGACTTCCTCACCCTCTACGGCATCCTTATAAAAGTGAACCCCCTGGACAAAGGAGGAGGCGCAATTGCCAACACCTATGATGGCCACTCGCACCTTGTTTTTTCTCTCATCACTCATGAATTAGCCTCTCCAGAATGTGACTGCCCGAAATGGTTTCTAGGTGATTGGCCGGAAGTAATTTGACAAACAGCGAACGTAAAACCTGGCCAATCACTTAAGCAAACCGCCATTCAGGCAACTCATTTTATCAAAATACTTTCGGCGGTTTGCCTAGGTCACAACAGGGAAGCTGGACAGAGAAGAACTTCACACTATCCAACTGGGGAAATGCTCCTATTCGGACAGTCTTAAATTTTATTGAGATAAATTTCCTCTTCACGGAGTTTTTGATTGTAATCTAACTTCTCAGCCCAGTCGAGTGAGAATACCCGCTTAAGGCATTCCCGGAAATGCTGCAGGATGGGCTTTCATGGTGAGAATGATGGTGGTGCGGGGATCTGCCTACCCCGCACCACCTTCTCATTCAATACCCCATTCATACGATAGCATCAATTGTAAGGCACTCCACCTGCACCAACTTAAGAGCGAATATCTTCCACTTAGATATCCAGGTTTCGCACTTCACGAGCATGGGTTTGAATGAACCGCTTTCGTGGCGGCACCTTGGCACCCATGAGCATGTCAAAGGTTCGATCGGCTGCAGCTGCATCCTCGATGGTAATCAGAAGCAGTGTTCGGATGGCAGGATCCATGGTGGTATCCCATAGCTGTTGAGGATTCATCTCACCCAAACCCTTATACCGTTGCAAACCGACCTTATCCGAGCCCACCTTGAGTTCTTTCAACATACGTTCCAAGTCCCCTTCTGTGTATGCATAGTGGACTTTCTTCTTATAGTCCACTCGATAGAGAGGTGGTTGTGCGACGAAAAGATGACCACTCTCGATCAACTCAGCCATATAACGAAAGAAGAATGTGAGCAGCAGGGTGCGGATATGGCTGCCATCCACATCCGCATCGGTCATGATAATAACCCGACCATATCGCAACCCCTCAAGACTGAAATTATCACCGATGCTGGTCCCCAAAGCAGAGATAAGGGCTTTGACCTCGTTGTTGGATAGGATTTTATCCAGCCGGGCACGTTCGGTATTGAGAATTTTTCCGCGAAGGGGGAGGATGGCCTGAAAATGCCGATCCCGACCCTGCTTAGCAGAACCACCTGCTGAATCGCCCTCAACGATATAGATTTCACACTTGTTGGGATCACGTTCCGAACAGTCAGCCAGCTTCCCAGGCAATGTCAGACTTTCCAGTGCGCTTTTACGGATGACAAGATCTCTTGCTTTACGAGCCGCGTCCCTGGCCCTGGCTGAGGTCAGACACTTCTGCACGATCGCTTTTGCCGCGCGTGGGTTCTCCTCCAGGAATTCATTGAAAGCGTCTCCCAACACCTGCTGGACCTGGGTTTGAACCTCCGCGTTCATCAACTTAACCTTCGTCTGGCTCTCGAATTGTGGATCGCGGTGCTTGATAGAAACAATGGCTGTCAGTCCCTCCCTTGTATCATCTCCAGAAAAATTGGGGTCTGCGTCCTTTAGTAGACTATTCTTCCTGGCATAGTCATTAATGGTCCTTGTGATTGCAACTCTAAGACCGGTCAGGTGTGTCCCACCATCGATTGTGTTGATCGTATTCGCAAAGGAATAGACTGACTCCGCATACGCATCGGTATACTGTAAAGCGACCTCAATCCCCGTGCCATTCACTTCCTTATCGACATGGACAACCCGGTGCAAGACATCCCGGTTGCGGTTTAAATACCTCACAAAAGATTCGATCCCTCCTTCGAAATAGAAAGTCATCTCCCGACCATCACGCTCGTCTATCAAGTGGATGTTGACATCTCTTGTAACGAAGGCCATTTCACGAAAGCGTTGAACGAGGGATTCAAAACGGTAATCCAAATTGCCGACAAATATCTCACGATCAAACAAATAGGTCGTTTTGGTCCCTGTCTGCTTTTTAGCCACCTTTCCGATCACTTTCACAGGTCCAACCGGAGCCCCTCGCTCATAGCGTTGGAAATGAATTTGGGCTTCCCGCCTCACTTCCACCTCACACCATTCAGAGAGGGCATTCACCGCGGATACACCAACCCCATGCAGACCGCCAGAGACTTTATATCCGTCACCACCAAATTTGGCTCCTGCATGCAAAACGGTCATCACAATTTCAAGCGCGGGTATTTTCTTCTCCGGATGGATATCAACAGGGATCCCGCGACCATCATCCTCAACAGTAACACTGCTGTCAGGATGGATGGTCACATCAATGTTTTTACATACCCCAGCTAACGCCTCATCAATGGAGTTATCGACGACCTCGTAGACCAAATGGTGGAGCCCTTTGATATCCGTGCCACCCACATACATCCCCGGTCGTCGCCGTACAGCTTCCAAACCTTCCAGTACTTGGATATCCTTCGCCGCGTAGCTGCTTACGACCTTCTTTTGTTTTGTCACAATGTTTCTCCTGATTTCTCGTTCAAACCGCCTATCCCAGGCAGCATAATGATTTAAAAGAGAAGGTTTTTACCCTTCCCCTCCCCGCTCCACGGGTGCGATCTGTGCATGCTTAAGTGAGTAGAACCATTCCCTCCGTCCTTGATAAAAGGCATAACTCCCTGCCAATAAAGCCGCACTCACAAAGGCATGACCTACAATAGCCAGAAGGAGATACCATGAGTCCTCAGTTGGCAACAACCACGCCTGGTTTGTGAGCCAAGAGATACCAAAGGAAGCTCCCAAGTACCCCACGGCCGGGAGTAAATTCCATCGTACTAAAGTAGCGCTTTCCATCATTGCACGGAAAATCCCCATACCATAGCGCACAATGCCATGGGGCGTGAAAAAGAGATAGACGAATATCCAAAACCCAAATGTGAAGCCAAAAAACGCCACCAACAGCCCAAACAAAGGGAGAACAATAGCGGACAAGGAGGCGATAAAGGCAACCCCAAATCCGAATATTATTAAGACAATATACAAAACAACTGCAAGAAGGATCATCTTCCCAATGGCGGTCCATCGTTTGGCCAGCTCTTCACCAGGTGCTACCTGTTGGGCGATCCATAAATGGAATTGAGTCCCTATCGTCTGGCCGAGAAGCATTAGGACAACCAACAAGAAAAAAGCGCCCATCATCCCATCTACGGGGATCTCCATGCTTCTATCCAAGGGCGTAAGCACAGGCATTCTGCTCGTCATCAAGCTCGATATTCCTGCAGGAAGATTACTTATCATGGCAAACAGATTCAATCGCTGGCCTAAATTGGAACTGATGGATCGGAGCATTTCGATCTGTCCTAACATGGCTTCATCCGCCCCATAGGGGATACCCATGAGATTCATCAGCTCTTGAAAGATGGATGCGATGGTCAAACGTGGTCCTAACCACAAAAATAGATCCAATAGGATAGGCGGAACCAATAAATACGGCTTAGCTGCTATTTTATCAAAGCCTGCCATGAGTGATTGTATTACGCCGATGGGGCGCGATGGGGGTGCAAATTGGGATGTTTTCACAACCATCAATTCTACCATACTGACCCATATTCAGCCGCTTATAGGACAATGTGGGCGAATT
>Ga0154793_1080_pt5 | contig 12850 bp, 12 predicted proteins | sample Rifle2008BG16ft_FD_105801 | JGI IMG/M metagenome (GOLD analysis project Ga0154793, IMG submission 105801) | Chloroflexi bacterium RBG_16_48_8 | reverse complement strand
ACATGACCTTCCCACCATTAGCGATCGTGGAGAGGGAGGAAAGGACTTGCAGAGGTGTAGCTAAAACATATCCCTGCCCAGTTGTCGCGTTGTAGGTATCTCCCGTGGACCAATTCTCCCCTTGTGTTCTGCGCTTCCAATCACGACTTGGGATTAATCCATCCGCCTCAGCGGGGAGATCAATACCCAATGAGTTACCATAACCAAGGGCACGCGCATAGATCCCAATTCGGTCAATGCCCAGGCCCTCATCAATTTCTCCTGGATAGCCTCCACCGATCTTATAGAAGTAAATATTACACGAAAAAGCTATGCCGTGTATGAAATCGACTTTGCCATGCCCCTCCGGGTCCCAACACACAAATTCTCTGGCTTTTCCTGGGTCATTGGGGAAGTATTTGTTTTGAATCGTAATGACGCCTTCATCGATTAGAGTTCTGGAAGGAGTGATGACACCTTCGTTAAGGGCACCAATAGCCGTAGCGAGCTTGAAGGTTGACCCTGGAGGATGTCTATCGCTGATGGCATGATTGATGAGTGGTTTACCCCGCTCGTCAGATTCAAGCTGTTGATAATAAACTTCAGGGATGAAGCGCGCAAGCCGGTTGTTCTCATAAGTTGGGAGCGAAACCATTGCCAGGATTTCACCCGTTTGAGGATTCATGGCGATGACGACGCCAATCGGAGTGCGGGTTTCGCCCGCAGATTGGTTGATGAAATCCATACGCTTTTGGAGTGCGGTTTCAGCAGCGGCTTGAAGGCGTGTATCAATAGATAATCTGAGGTTGTTGCCAGGTGTGGGTTGGATAAGTGTTCCAACCTCACGAAGGATTTGACCAGCCACATCCGTCTCTACTAATTTCTGACCATTACGTCCTGCCAAAAGGTCTTGGTAGAGTCCTTCGATTCCGGCGTAGCCGACTTTATCTCTACCGGCTTCGAATCCCAAAGCTTCATAGAATTCTTTGTTAAATTCGGATATGGGCCCAAGGTAGCCTACGATGGAGGCGGTAAGGTTTCCAGTTGTATAGTCGCGGACTGGAAGGATCTCCAATCCCACCCCAGGCATGTCAACGGAGGCTTCGTTAATAATGCGAGCGAGGGTCTCATCGACATCACATGCGATTGGCCATGGGTCGTACGGGGCATTCGATACTCCTTCAGCAACAAACTGGCGTATCCCTCGTCCAGGAATGCATCTGGCAGCTACTTCGCCTTCTTGATCCTCAGGAACACCGGTTAGTTCGGAGAGGAATCGATAGATTTCATCTGTCTCCGCCTCACTATCAGGGAGGAGTGCTGGAGTAATGACGATATTGAAGGATGGAATATTTCGAACCAATTGGTAACCATTACGGTCGTAGATCACACCCCGTGGTGCTGGGATGGAAATGCGATCGAAACGATTATCATTCGCCCTGGTGACATATACTTCACTCTGGAGGATCTGTAAGTTGTAGAGGCGATAGACAAACAATGACAGGAGGATAAATATGATGAGGTAAGTAATTGTAAGGCGCCAAGATTCAATCGAACGTCTGCGATTATTATTTATCATGGATTTTACCTACACCAATTGTAATACGACATCTTAGATATTGACTTCGGGTGGAAAAACCAATCGGCTCAACGATTTGATCAATTGAGAAGCTGGTAAGGCCAGGATGAGGTTGAGAAAGGTGCTGGGTAAGATGATACGTACGAGTGCCAAGGATAGATCCAGCGGTTTTCCAAGCAACCACAGAATGATCAGGGTAAAGAGATAATAGAGTAAAGAGAACAAAATCATCACACCCATAGGCATGAGAAAATTCGCTTCCCAAAAGCGTCCCTCTGTAAAGGATACCAAATAAGCGATAACAATGAGTATGATGGCAGTTGTTCCAAGTGGGAGGCCTGATAATTGATCTAAGAATAATCCGCCAAATAATCCCCATATCATGGCTTCACGCGATCTCCCATTAATACCCCAGGCGACAACTGCGAGTAGGATTAAATCGGGTCTTCCATCGAATAATGTCAAATCGTTGAAAATGACGGATTGAAGGATCGCTAGTATCGCAAGTAGGGGAATGCCTATTAAATAAGCCATCGTTATCTATCAGGGATTTGCTTCAGTAGTGAGAGGTCTAAAGTTGGTGATGATGAGAACGATTTCTAAATCGTCAACATCCACACTGGGCTGGATCACAACTTGCTGAAACAATTCATAATCCCGCTTTCTTACACTGATGACTTCTCCTACAGGGATATCCGCGGGATAAATCCCACCTAAACCAGAAGTGAGGACTAGCTCTCCAGGGGATACATCAATATCTTGATCGATGAGATCTACCCAGATTTCGCCACTCAGTTGGGGGGCAAGCGCGCCATCTGAGCGTGAATTTTGAAGACGTACATTGACGATAATTTCTGGATCGGTAATGAGCTGGACTCTTGCGCTGGTTGCAAATACCTCCGCCACCCTACCAACAAGTCCACGTTCCGTAACAACAGGCATCCCCTGCTTTATTCCTACATCTGAGCCGCGATCCATCCATACCGAGCGTATGAAAGGGCTTGTATCTTTTCCAATGATGTTGGCTGCCAAGTAGCGATTCTCGGGTTCTGATCGAGCGTAATTCAGCAAAGCAGAAAGGATTTGAGATTCTGCAACTTGTTCTTGTAAGGAGATGATCTCTTGTTGTAATTGGGCTATCTCAAGTTCGAGTTCTGCATTCTGCGCACGCAGCTCAGCCAGGTCGCTTGGGGATTTTAGGAGATCCCGAATAGCAGCGTAACGCATCGCCACCCAGGTTTGCACAGAAGAGATTGGTCGGAGGATGAGATCCTGGGCAGGATCTAGCATGCCTCCTTGACTTAGCAAGAGGATACCAGCGGCAATAAGAATCAGAGTAGCTGCAAGTAGAGTACGTGTCTTAATTCGGCTCATAATCAGTCATTGAGAAAAATTTGGTTGGGTTAACCGCTGTGTTCAGTATATACTGCGCTCTAACCCAACAAGAAAACGCCCTAATACATCAAGGTCTTCAAGGATCAATCCAGCACCTCTGGCAACGCATGTCATGGGATCCTCGGCTACCCAAACGCGGGTTCGTAATTCGTTGGTCAATCGATCAGCCAACCCTAAAAGCTGTGAGCCGCCACCTGCTAGGCAAATTCCGACTTCCATAAGATCCGCGATGATTTCAGGGGGGATTTCATCAATGGCATCCTTGATGGTTGCAACAATGACATTTACAGAATTTGAAAGAGCTTCACGGATCTCCACAGAGGAGACCTCATTCGCTTCAGGTAATCCACTTACCAGGTTGCGACCCCGAATGATCATGGTTTTTTCTTCTTTTAAGGAATAAGCAGAACCGATGGTCATTTTGATACGTTCGGCCATCCTCTCTCCAATGAGAAGGTTGTATTTATTGCGTATGTAATTGATGATATCCTGATCCAATTCGTCGCCAGCAACGCGTAAGGATCGAGAAACCACAACCCCTCCCATCGAGAATACCGCAACTTCTGTTGTCCCTCCACCAATATCGACAATCATCGAACCACGAACCTCTCCGATTGGCAAGGATGCTCCCAAAGCAGCTGCGGTAGGTTCCTCGATGAGAAAGGCTTGGCGTGCACCTGCAGCCATGGCCGCATCATAAACTGCACGTTTTTCAACTTCGGTTGCACCGCTGGGTATGCCTACAACAACACGTGGTCTTGGCACAGGGACAATGCTCTGCTCATGTGCTTTTCCAATGAAATACTCCAGCATGGCTTCAGTGATTTCAAAATCAGAGATGACACCATCTCGTAATGGTCGGATGGCAATAATGTTAACTGGAGTACGACCAACCATCTCCCTCGCTTCGGAGCCAATGGCCAGTGGGCGTTTCGTTCTTTTTTCAATAGCAACCCATGAAGGTTCATTGATCACGATACCTTTACCTAATACATTAACAAGTGTATTAGCGGTTCCGAGATCAATGCCAATGTCTAGGGAGAAAAGGCCCAAAAGCCAATTTAGGGGATTAAAGGCCAACTTGGAATCCTCCAGCTGGTCATTGAGGACCAAGGAGGGATTATACCATACGGGACTAGATGTGTTCGTCGTTTCAGAATGCCGTTTTTAGATGGAGTGTATTCCACTTTCGTACCGATTTATTTTTTCGGTGTTGGGTAAGAGTATGCTGCAGGAAGTGGCTTTGCCCTACAATTTCCCTACCCTCAACTTAGGTGTACTTGTTGTAATAGTTTTAAGATGACAGCCTCTAGGCAAACCGCCGAAAGTATTTTGACAAAATGAATTGCCTGAATGGCGGTTTGCTTAAGTGATTGGCCAGGTTTTACGTTCGCTGTTTGTCAAATTACTTCCGGTCAATCACCTAGGTATGAGTGAGCTTATCCGGATGCTATAATCAGCGATGATGGAGATTCAAGAAAGAGTCGCTGAAACGATTGCCAAATATGGTCTTCTCTCTCCTGGGCAAAAGGTCATCACGGGTATTTCTGGAGGAGCAGATAGTCTGTGTTTATTGGTTTGCCTGCATACTTTAGGATATCAAGTTGTGATCGCTCATCTCGATCATCAACTTCGTGAAGAAAGTGCACAGGAAGCTCATTTTGTAGAAAAAATCGGAAGGGATCTTGGACTTAAGACAATCGTGGAAAAGGGGGAGGTTCGCAGGCTTGCAGATCGGGGTTATTCCCTGGAAGAAGCGGCACGATTGGTTCGGTATCAATTCATGGCACGTTTAGCAAAAACCTTGGGAGTAGATACGATTTCCACCGGACACACTGCTGATGATCAAATTGAGACGGTCCTGATGCACTTCCTTCGGGGGGCTGGTCCCTCTGGGCTCAGAGGCATCTTACCTGATACTAGCCTTGAAGATTGGGTTGACATTCCAGGAGGGGAGGGGATTCATCTCGTACGACCTTTGCTAGAAATAAGACATGCCCAGACGGAAACCTATTGCAGGCAAATGAATTTGAATCCTGTTCAAGATCCAAGTAATACAGATCCATCCTTTTTCAGGAATAAGATCCGACACCATTTGATCCCGTTACTGAAAGAATATAATCCAGGAATTGAGAACATTCTCCTTCGGATGGCACGAGTCATGGAAGCTGAAACGATATTGGTTGAAGATCTCCTTCAGGAAAATTCGCCAAAGCTCATATTGGGATCGAATGATGCTACAACGATATTGAATCGAAGTGCTTTTGAGGAAATGCCTGTCGCTTTACAACGTAGTTTCGTACGACGGGTGATCAAAGGACTCGATCCAGGAATCCGGAATATTGGATTTGATCATATCGATCGCGCCATCGAATTCCTATCAGAATCATCGCAATCAAAACAGTTGCAACTTCTAGCAGGCTTGGAAATCCTTACACTTTCCCCGAGTACAGCTGTTTTTCGAAAAGAGGGAGCGCAGCTATCCTTTCCAGAATACCCACAACTACTGAGTTACGAACCTCAAGGAGTCACGTTTCCATTCAAACTAGATCTTCAAGAGGGTTGGAGCCTTCAAGCCGAGATTAAAGAACTTAAAGGACTGAATCGTGTTGAATTAATCACATCCTTAGACCAAAGAACGGCTGCATTGGATATAGATACCATAAGGGGAGAAATTCGGATACGGACAATCTACCCTGGTGATCGAATTAAACCGCTTGGGATGGATGGGCACATGAAAGTGTCGGATCTGTTTATCAACTCCAAAATCCTGCAACCAGCCAGGGCGAATTGGCCATTGGTCGTCGATGACGAGAAGATCATTTGGGTTGTTGGATTGCGGATCGCAGATGACTGCCGATTAACATCTACGACGAGAGAGATGCTCTTTTTTCGAGTCAACTCACCCGAGGAGAAGTGGAAATAAAGCCTCGATTTAACATGTGGATTGAAATCGAAGGTCATGTTGTGCTGAGTACCTGGAGGATAAAATTGTTGCAGGCCATTGATTCCTCGGGATCAATCCGATCTGCTGCCTAGAAATTGGATGTGCCCTATCGCCGAGCCTGGGAGCGATTGCATGAAATAGAGGATCGGCTTGGACATGGACTTCTACAGACTTGAGTTGGTGGATCAGGGGGTGGGGGGAGTTTTATCGGATGAGGCGAGGGAATTAATCACCCGATTCCATCGGTTTGAAAAGGGATTAGATGTTAAGATAACGAAGCGGTTTAAAAGCGCATTTGAAGATAAGTAAGATAATGATCAGAAGAGGGAACAACGATCATCAGACGAAATGCAATTTGCCACCTTGACTGAAGTTCAGCCATTTGCTAAAATTCTGGAAATTTGGTTAAGGATGGTTTCCGTAAAATTTAACGGGTGAATAGCGTATGGGTCTCAGCACCGATGCTGAGGTCACGAGGAGGAGGTTCCCCATAAATATATGGGGCTAACCCCAGGTATGTCTGGGGGAAAATCGAGAAATCAACGGATGCCTCCAAAGCCCGCCACAGGCTTCTTTCCCCTTCCGAAGAAGCACCAGTACAAAACCTTCTGGCGACAGAGGAACAAAAACTGGTGCGGTGGTACGTAATGTCTCATTTGAGACGTTCGTATAGCTTGGAAGGGCGCCGAAAAGGATGATATCCAAGGACACGCCCTGCGTGTCCTTTTTATATATCCAGCTGGTGCCTGGAAGGGAGGTGGAAGCGCGAATATCTAAGACTTCGCCCCAAATTAATTGGGTTTCCACACTGGATAAGGAAAAAGGAAGTTCTTATGCGGTGAGATGGTTATGCAGATCAAAAATTTTCGGGTTCCATCCTAGGGATCAGGAGGAGAAATGAAAATGACGAGCGATATTTTGAAACGGATTGCAGAAGACGAGGTGAAATTCATTTGCCTGCAATTTACTGATGTCACCGGCTCTGTGAAGAGTGTAGATGTTCCAGCAAAACGGATGGAGAGCGTTTATGAGCATGGCATATGGTTTGATGGATCTTCCGTAGAAGGTTTTGCACGCATTCAAGAAAGCGATATGCGCTTGAAGCCTGACAATGATACCTATGCTGTTTTACCTTGGTCAGATCCAGAAAGAAGGAGAGCACGTATATTCTGCGATATTTACAAACCCGATGGCTCACCCTTCCCAGGTGACCCTCGAGGGAACTTGAAGAGGGTGTTGACGAGAATTGAAAAGAGCGGTTGGAAATTTAATATCGGGCCAGAGCCCGAGTTCTTCTTGGTCAAAAAAAATGGTCCGAACGCGATTCATCCCGTTCCTCATGATGTTGGAGGCTATTTTGACTTTTCTGCTAGTGATGAGGCACAAAGAGTCCGCAATGAATTGATGTTAGCTTTGGACGGGATGGGGTTAAATGTTGAAATGGGGCATCATGAAGTCGCCCTTGGGCAACATGAAATTGACTTCCGATTTGTAGATGCTTTGAGGGCTGCAGATGATGTCGTTACCCTGAAATACACCGTTAAAGCCTTGGCCGCGCAGAATGGTCTGATTGCCACCTTCATGCCAAAACCGATTTTCGGTATCAATGGTTCAGGAATGCACACCCATCAGTCTATTTTTACAGAGAAGGGCACAAATCTCTTCTACAACGCAAATGATCCTCATTGTCTCTCTGAGATGGCGTACGGCTTCATTGCAGGCCAAATGGAGCATGCAAGAGGAATGGCTGCGATTGTGGCACCCACTGTAAATTCCTATAAACGTATTGTTCCTGGATATGAAGCACCGGTCTATATCTGTTGGGCACAGATCAACCGTTCTGCAATGATCCGTATCCCTGAACCAGGTTTAGGAAGAGAGATGTCTACCCGTGTTGAGCTGCGATTTCCAGATCCATCATGCAATCCTTATCTTGCATTTGCCGTAATGTTAGCAGCAGGGTTAGATGGTATGGAAAAGAAGTTATCCTGCCCTCCTCCGATGAATAATTTAAATATATATGAGATGGATAAGCAGGAACTTGCCAAGCTAGGTATTGCTCAACTTCCTGGTTCCCTTGCAGAAGCCTTAGAAGAACTCAGTAAAGATGAGATCTTAAAGGAAACGCTTGGAGATGAGATCTACGAAGCTTTCGTACGTGCAAAAAGGTCTGAATGGAATAAATATCGAACAAGAGTGATGGATTGGGAGGTGGAAACCTATTTGGAGATTGCCTAATCTGAAATTTATGACTACGAGCGAATCAATATTAAAAAACCTTGCTAACCCTTTGGTAAATTGGCAAGGTTTTTCTATAAGGCACCCTTTGACTCACCTGAAAAAAGACCACTCAGCTGAGAGGAACCAGCATATGTGGGGGTGCGGGCGCAGCCCGTACCCCCGCATATGCCTCTCTCTTCTATCTTGAAGGGCTTCTTTCAGTGGACTCACCCTTTGGAAAATACTATAAGGAGGGTGATTTTTCAGATCCAGTTCTTTCCCAAATGCGGCACTAAGCGCATTGATCCGATGCGGTTGAGGGTTGTCTGAAAGTTTCACAAGGATGTAAACCTGCCATTTGAACGCCAGTTCCTTCAGAGGAGAGCCCATCCTCCTTCGCTCTGAGAAATGAGAGGTTAAAGCTCGGCTTCAAATGAAAGAAAATCGATCATCCACCTGAAATAACCGCTATCAATTTGATCTCATCACCCTCGTGCAGAATTTCATCATCCGTGATGAGCTCTCCGTTCCGTGTTATAAGAACAGATTCGGGTGCGACCATGATTTTTAATAAGGTATCTCTAACGGTCATGCCCGCCTGAACTTTAAATTCTTGATCCCGGAATTTTAGAAGTACAGACATAGCGTTCCTCAGAACTAAATGAGACTCTAAAAGCGAATTGAATGTTAATAGGACTGTTGTTCTTTTTCTGCAAATATAAATTCACTTAAGGGAGAGAGTATTTATGCAGTAAGTTCGGTTGCTGAGAGTTCTTCTTTTCTCATGGCTTCAAAAGCTGAAATTGCTACTTCAAGCATTCCTTTATCTGGCTCACGAGTAGTCAATCGCTGAAGGGCTAGATTGGGAGCGATGATTGCCCTTACCCAGGATGATTGCCTGAATCGGGCTGTGAAGCGGATGTACTCGTAGGAAATCATCGCCAGGATGGGAACCAGGAAGATTCTACTCAACAATCTTAATAGAATGGGCATCGGACCAAGCAGGCTGAATATTAAAATAGAGAATACGACGACAGTAAGCAAAAAGGCAGTTCCACAGCGTGGATGTTCACGCGAATATCGTGAAACGTTTTCAACATCTAATGGTGCCCCCGCTTCAAAGGCGTTGATGGTTTTATGTTCGGCCCCATGATAGCCGTAAACTCGACGGATATCTGGCATAAAACCGATCCCCCAGATATATCCAATGAGAAGGAGAAGCCGAACGATTCCTTCCACGATGCTAATCCCCAAGCCCTTTATGCCAAAGACGATTTCAAAGAGATACGCAATGCCCGCAGGGAGCATGAAGAAAAGTGCGATACCAGCAGTCAACGATAAGAGCAGCGTGATCACCATGGGTGCACCTTCGATTTTCTCGTCTTCTTCAGCCTGTACATTCACAGAAAAGGTGAGAGCTCGCATACCAAGTATCAGGGCATCACCCAGAATAAGTAAGCCTCGAAAGAATGGGATTCGCGCCAACCAACTACGGTAAATCTGACCGAGTCGTTGTCTTTCAATGAGTATAGATCCATCTGGAGCACGTGCAGCGATAGCGCAAATGTTTTGCCCTCGCATCATAACGCCTTCCACAAGAGCTTGACCACCATAATTTGGAAGTGACTCTTTCACAATACCTCTCCTACAAGCCAGATGATTATCCAGCGATTTCATACATAAACCGGATATAAGTTTCGATGCCACGGTAAAAATTTGGGAGATACATCTTTTCATTGGGAGCATGCAGATTATCATCTGGAAGTCCAAATCCGAGCAATAAACTGTTTACACCCAACAATTCTCTGATAAGACCTACAACCGGAACAGAGCCGCCCTCACGTTTAAAAAGGGGCGATTTTCCCCATACACTTTCAAGGGCACGAGAGGCCGCTTTTACTGCATCCGAATCCCTATCGATGAATCCAGGCATACAGCTTGATAGGCCTTTAATTTCCCATGAAATTCCTGGAGGGACGTTCTCTGCTAAGTATGTCTCTAAGGATTGTTTAACCATACCAGGGGTTTGATCCGGAACAAGCCGCATGGAAATCTTTGCCATCGCTTTCGCAGGTAGGACGGTTTTGGAACCTTCTCCAATGAATCCGCAGTAGAGGCCATTCACATCCAATGTCGGACGGGCAGTTGCGCGTTCCGTTGATGTAAATCCTTTCTCGCCATCCAGGGCATTTGCTCCCGATTGTTTCAGCCACCAGTCCTCCGGCTGAGGGAGTTGTGCGAGTTCTTTGTGCTCATCCTGGGTTAACGGTCGGACGTGATCATAAAAACCGGGTAGAGTGACCTTATAATCCTGATCCTTCATACCTGCGATGAGGCTACAAAGGATATTGCCAGGATTGACGACTGCCCCTCCAAAAATACCTGAGTGCATATCAGTTGAAGGACCTTGAAGCCTGATTTCAAAGTAAGCCAATCCTCGAAGAGCGTAAGACATGGAAGGGATCTCCGCACCCAATATGCCCGAGTCTGCGTTCAGGCAAAAGTCACATTCGAATAAGTCTCCATGGTTCTTAAGGAAAGCTTCAAGGCTGGGTGATCCGATTTCCTCTTCGCCTTCAATCATGTATTTGATATTAACGGGTAAATTCCCACTCTTGAGAATGGCTTCCATTGCTTTTAAGTGGGCAACAACTTGCCCCTTCATATCCGATGCGCCCCTCGCAAAGACATTATCCTCTCGAATGCGAGGATCGAAGGGATCCGTCCCCCATTGATCCAATGGATCAACAGGTTGAACATCATAATGGCCATAGACTAAGATGGTGGGAGCTTGAGTACCTGCTTTTGTCCATGAACCATAAACAACGGGGTGTCGAGAGGTTGGCATGATTTCTACTTCATCAAAGGATAATTCCTCCAATTGGCTTGCGATCCACTGAGCTGAAGCTACGATATCCGCATTGTGTTCAGGTAGGGTGGAGATGGAAGGAATTCGAAGGATTGAAAGTAAGTCATTAAGGAAGTCTTTTTTATGATCGTGTGCATATGTTAGAGCAGCTTCTAAATTAGACATGGGAATTCCTGATCAGGTTCAATGAGTGGATTTGTTTATGGAGCATGAGGTAATTATAACCTTCGTGGTTCTCATTCTCTAGAGGTATCATGCCTGTGGGTGGGTGTTCTCCAAGCAGTGCTGCAGTTTGTACTATCATGGAAAGGAATGTTTTAGGTGGCACTACCGTCCTAAATCAACCTCCTATCTGGACATCAAAGGATGAATGGGAAAGAAAATAGAGAACGGTCAATCTCTTCTGATTTTCTTGATGGATAGATAGTTCAAGCGGGCAGGGCTTCACTGATAACATGGAAGGAGCGATCAAAGCGGAAAAGGGTATGGTGGTGACCGCCTTCGTATTCTTCATAAATATGTGGAATGTCCAGCTGTTTCAATCTTTTTTCCATTAGCCGACAGCCCAGGTGTATATAATACTCGTCTCGATTTCCACAATCAAAAAACAGAAGTCTGAGGGATTTTAAAGGTTCCACATAATCAGAAAGGATTTCGACTGGATCCTTAGCAACCCATTTCTGCCATGTTTCAGGGATCCGTTCCCCAGTATATCCATCTATAGGCCAATCAAAACCCAATTTACTTTTTGGATTCGGAGAGTAACATGCCGCCATGGCCGAGATGCTCATAAGTTGATAAAAATCGGTCCCTTTTGGATGAACCACAGAGGGATTGGCCAGGATTGCTCCCACATCCATACGGTTGAGGAGATTGGGGAGTTCAAATAAATCCTTTGCATAGCATTTTTCGAAATATTTGTCACCACTATGATCGGCGACCAATCCAAATATCTCTGGATGTTGCATTGCATTCATTAAGGCTCCGTAACCCCCTGATGATTTTCCAAGGATCACTCGATGATCTCTATCTGCCAAGGTACGAAAATGCCTATCCACGTATTCCACAATTTCCAGAAGATAAGATTGATAATGACCTGTTGCCGGTGAGTCCAAATATTGAGAACCACCGTATCGTGTGAAACAATCGGGCATGACAACAATCATCGGTTTGCACTCACCGGTGTAAATGAGCCGATCCAGTCGAGATCGGATGTCTTCCTCCCAAGCTTGATGGTTTAAAAAGGTCAGTCCAGTGCCAGTAAAGCCTGCTAATAGGTAGGATGTGGGAAATCGATCTTCTCCATCTTCGTAATTTGGTGGAAGATAAATGGCAAGTGGACGAGTGTAAGGGTCTTTCAGAGCGTTATCTTTCAAAGTCAGACTTTCTATGGTATTGATCACAATTCTTGATGTATTCATCATCCCTCCTGTCCTGCATTATAGTAGCTTTATCAAATCAGGGAATTAAAGGGGTCGCTTCAACTCGTTACAACTTTCACCTTCTGATCCATTTGTAAGCATCTTTTGGGAGAAGCGGATATTCCAGAGGAGGATGGTTTTATCAAACCTCAGGTTGAGCCATCGCTTTAGAATGGAACTTCGCACGCGCATACCCATTGCGTATTAGGGGAGGGTGCATTCCATTCAATGTTGATATATTCTTGGTATTGAGTTAGAGGGGTGTTGAGGGAAGGTGTGGCTGTCCTATACCACAACAACCCTCACCTTGGGAGCATAAAAAAGCATCACTTGATGAAAGGCATCCATGAAGGGAGACAATTACTGATATTTCAGTAGGATGTTAGATTTTTAACCTAACTAGGATCTTATATCGGGGAAGTTAGTGCAATTACACTAAG
>Ga0154793_1122_pt2 | contig 13474 bp, 10 predicted proteins | sample Rifle2008BG16ft_FD_105801 | JGI IMG/M metagenome (GOLD analysis project Ga0154793, IMG submission 105801) | Chloroflexi bacterium RBG_16_48_8 | reverse complement strand
GATGGTTCGATACCAGGTGAATAGGAAAGGATTACGATTCCTTCACACTTAGCGAGCCTTCAGCTGAGTGGCTTTTTTCAGGTGAATCATGAAATGGTTTATGAAAACGGATACTCTGCATGGTATAATCGCCAACCGTCCTATTCCGGAGTGTTCTATATGGATCTGGCGAAATTCATTGTGTGTTAAGTTAGTGGGTAGTGAAGGGTTACAACGTCGCCGTATACCAACCATTGGAAGGAAGGGATGCAACATTTCATAGAATGTATCCCCATATTCAATAAGAATCATTTGAATAATTATTTTGATGTATGCTTTATTAAGAGTTGGATGGAAAATGTCCACTGCAATCCCGAGAATATTTAACCACTTTGTACCGTAATAGTCTTTAATTCAGGAGTGGATTCGTCGTGCGCTTATTTATAGCAATCGATTTATCAAGCACCCTTCGGGAGCATCTTTCAGCCCAAATCGATCAATTATCTCGTTCACTTGGCTCTGAGAATATACGCTGGATGAAAGCCTCCGGAATCCATCTGACCCTCAAGTTCCTCGGAGAAACCCCCGAAAATCAGATAGTCAGGATTGGCCGTACTCTTAAAGACATCACACCGCAGTTCTCTTCCTTCAAGATGCGTATCGGAAATTTCGGTTGCTTCCCAAATCTTAGCAGGCCTCGTGTGCTTTGGATTGGTGTGCATGAGCAAACGGGGACATTGGAACAATTAAGCCGAATTCTGGAATCAGAATTAGCTAAACTTGGTTTCAAGAAAGAAGGGCGTCCTTTCAACCCGCATCTGACGCTGGGACGTATCAGAAAAGGGATCAGATCCTCAGAATTAACGAGGTTATCAAGAGGATTGGAAACCATTCAAATCAATGAGCTGGGAACAGAAATGCTAAAAGAAATTTGCCTCTTCAGCAGTACTCTCCGCCCCAGTGGTGCAGAGTACACCAAACTAGCTGCTTTCAATTTTGGGGATTCAGAATGAACCCAAGGAGAAGAGTGGTATCCATCATTGGTGGAGCAGAATGTTCTGAAAAGGAAGTTCAAATTGCGGAGGAACTGGGGTATCTGCTTGGTGAGCAGGATGTTATTATTGTTTGTGGTGGGCGAGGAGGTGTAATGGAGGCAGCCTGCAGAGGTGCTCAAAGAGCAGGGGGCATTACCATAGGGATCCTACCCAACCTTGATCCTTCTGAAGGAAACCCATATCTCGATGTAGCCATACCTACAGGAATGGGTCATGCCAGAAATGCTTTGATTGCTCAGGCGGGGCAATGCGTCATTGCAATTGGCGGGGGCTATGGAACTCTATCGGAGATTGGGATTGCACTAAAGATCGGTCGTGATGTTGTTGGCATAGGTACATGGGAGGCTGTAGATAAATCTGGAAAGATGATTAAAATAATGCGGGCAGACAATGCCAGAGAGGCAGTTGAATTTGCATTAGGCGATTCGCTCTCTAAGAATCAATGAACAATCGGGAGGCTTATGCCGGAAGAAGCCATAAACATTGCTCGGACGATTATTACGAGTTTAGAAGATAAAAAAGGTGAAGATATTCTATTGCTGGATTTAATCGGCGTTTGTTCTTTTACAGATTACTTCATTCTTTGTTCTGGGACGAGTGAGCGAGCGATTAAAGCCCTCTCAGAGGAAGCGCGCAAGGTTGTGAAGGAGAAGCATTCCATCGTGGATCAGGGCGTGGAGGGGGATGCGCAAAGTGGGTGGGTGTTGATCGATTATGGTGATGTTATCCTACATATCTTCTCAAAAGCCCTGCGAGAGTATTATCAGCTTGAGGAGCTTTGGCGAGAAGGCAAAGTTCTTCTTCGGGTCCAATAGCCTACTCTTGAAAATTCCCCGAGATACTATGCCACCAAGCGGGAAGAGTCTGACCCGATAGCCCAAAGTTGCTTTCATCGACATAAGGGGTGAGGGGGGTTGGTTCGAGATTGAATTCGATAATCCCTGCGCCTGTAAGTGCCACCAGGGGCTTTAGATGATCAAGTGAGTTTTCTTTTAATTTCACCGCTGTTTTATACTCATCCTTCAAAAATCCAACGGTCTGTATCTCGAGACCAAGATACGATCTCATCCGGTTGGAACCAGAGGGCGATCTCTTCGTCCGCAGTCTCTGGTCCGTCTGATGCATGTGTAAGGTTGCGCCCCACTTCTAGCCCAAAATCATGCCTAACCGATCCCGGGGATGCTTCGATGGGCCTGGTGGCTCCCATCGTTTGACGGACTGCTGCGATGGCTTGTGGACCTTCCCAAACCATGGCCATCACGGGGGATGATGTGATGTATTGAATTAATCCCTCATAGAAGGGTTTCCCCTTGTGAATGGCATAATGGCGCTCAGCGAGGGTTTGATCCACAGCAACAAATTTCGCTCCAACCAAGCGAAGCCCTCGAAGCTCAAGACGGTTGATGATGGTTCCAATCAATCCGCGTTGTACTGCATCGGGCTTTAGAAGTACGAGTGTCCTTTCCAATGTTCCCTCCACAAAATTCGAACTCGGGGATGACCCCGAGTTCGGAGATTTCTACTGGATCATCGCTACCGTCAAATGGCTTCCATCCCACGGCGATAGGCAGCAATCGCGTCTGAAAGCTGCCCCCCTTTCATTAAGGCATCCCCCAGGGTTTGCCAAAGCATCGCTTCTCTTGGTGTTTTTTCAATGGCGTTCCTGAGATCTTGAATCACGGCTGCTATTTCAGCTTTTTCTTCGATAAGGTCAGAATAGTGTCTGAGAGCTTCCTCTATCTGTCCGCTTCCGAGGGCACGGCGAGCTTGGCTCAGCTTTTGGGTTAATGGATCTACAACAGGCTCTTCTACTGGTGGAGCTGCAACTCCTTCCTTCCCTTCCGCCCTTTCTTGTGAAATCTCCTCATCGGGGATTTTAGCGATCTGTATTTCAGACCCGGGTATTGCTGGTGGAGCTTCTTTGATCGGAGAAATCCCCTCCTGCTTGGATTCTAGTTCCCATACCCATTCCTCTTTTTCTAGCTCAGAGCCCTCAAATGAAACTGGTTTTGCGAGTTTTTCTTCGGGAATTTCTTCCACACGATCTCGATATGGGGTTACCTCTTCGCTGGGTCGCTTGCTAATGATTGTTTCTATGGTGGAAAGCTGTGAAACCAGAGGGACAGGTTCTTCTGTGATTTCCTCAGGACCTTCGACTTTCTCCACACCTATTTCAGGGATGAGAGCTTCCCCTGATCTCTCTGCAACCTCTTCAAGCCATTGGGGTATTTCTGCCTCTTCCTCATCTTCTAGCCCTTCGACGAATACAGGTGGAGTGAAGTCTTCAACGGGTTCTTCTGCTGCTAATTGCTCTAACCAGTCAAGACTTTCATCCAATTCTTCTGGAAGGGCATGTTCTTCAATATACTTTTCTTCTGTGAGGTCTTGAACATGCTCGGGTTCAAACAAATCATGTTCTCTAACAGGAGGTTCCGCTTCTTTAATAGTCTCCCTTGCCGCCAGACTATCTAGAAAGCCGAAGACCTCATCATCATCCATTGGGACTTCCATGGATGCTGTAAGATCCTCTATTTGTTTCCTTGTGTAGGTTGGCTTTATTGGCTCCGAAGGCATTTCAGGTTCAGGAGTTACTTCCATGGCAGACTCTTGAAGCCAAGCAAAACTCTCTTCGAAGTCAGCCTTGTGGAACTCCGAATCGATCATTTCGATCGGTTCTGGTGCCACTTCGCGTTCAACCTCATCTCTCGCAAATTCAGGATGCCATCCGGGTTCTTCTTCTATCACCTCAGGGGCAATTTCAGCTTCTGAAAGTAGCTCCTTAATCTGTTGTATTTCTTCTGAAAGAAATGCGACAGCCTCTTCTTGGCTTTCTTCGATCTCTTGGATCCAATCAGCTTTCTCATGGGCGAGAGTTTCAGCTTCAAAAGCATCTTCTAAACGAGCTTCTTTCAGCCACTCAGGTTCTTCACCTGGCACAGCTTCAGGTTTTATAGCTTCTTCGATCCATTCCGGAGATTTCGCTGCGTCTACAGGCTCAGCTGGAATCAGATCCGTTGGTAGTTCCCCAACTTCTAGCGGGGCTTCCATCCTCAGATCTGAAGGAGTTTCAGTAAATTCCTGCAGCCTATCCGGAGCTATTTCAGCGCTGATTGTTTCATCAACCAGAGAAGCTGCTTCGTCTATTTGCCTCAGCCATTCCTCAGGTTCAACTTCTGAGGTGAATTCTTCACCGGGAAGAGGTTCTTGGATTACTTGAATGGATTCCTCAATCGTTAATTCTTCAGCTGGGGGTCCGACCATCTCTTGGAGCCACTCGGGCGCTTCTTCTGCAGGGAGTGCTCTCATCTCGGTCGGGGGTGCAGGAACCTTATCCCTCCATTCGTCTGCCGCTGCTTCTTCGGGAATGGGAACTTCTTCCATCTCCTCCAACCATATGGGTGCTTCATCTGCTGGGAGAGCTTTTTCTTTAATAGAGGGCTCGGGGATCTCAACAGAAATCTCATCGTGGATGGTTTCACCCTCAATAAGGGCTTCCCTCACTTCTCCACGCCACTCCGTGACCTCCGATCGAGGAAAGGTTTCTTCTGCAATTGAGGGCTCCAGCATTTCACCAAGGGTTTCATCTGTGACCGCCTCAGCCTCAATGCGAGCTTCGCTCGCTTCCTGAAGCCACTCTGGGATCTCAGCCTTAGGGAGGGCTTCTTTCATTGAAGGAGATACTGTCGGTTCTGCAATTCCTTCTTCTTTAACCGCCTCAAATTCCGAAGGAGCAGCGCTGATGTCTCTGAGCCAATCTGGGACTTCCATTTCTGGAAGGGCTTCATCTTCAAGTGTTTGTTCTGGCAATCTTTCAGGGATTTCAGCAGATATCATTTCAATTTCTGAAGGTGTTTCACCGGTATCTTGAAGCCAATCGGGATGTTCTTCTTCCTGATCGGCTGCTCCTAACACGGCAGGTTCAAAAGCCACATCTGAAGGTTTTATTACCTCAGACGGGGCTTCTGTGAGCTCTCGAAGCCACTCTGGCGTTTCTTGAGCCGCGATGATTTTCTCTTCTGGCTCTGGAAAACTTTCTTTAGTCAACCACTCTGGTTGGGGCTCTTCTTCCGTACGTTCTTCTTCAACTAGCGAAATCTCCGTATCCGATAATCCCTTTAACCATTGTGGAGGTTCTTCTTTATCTCCGGTGATAGGCGAGGTATCTACTTCTTCGACTAGACTCATCTCTGTGAGCCATTCAGGAGCTTCTTCTAAATCTGCGACACCCTCTTCCTGAAGGATCATTTCGGGTTCTACCACTCCCTCAAGCCAATCTGGTTTTTCCAGAACTTTCTCCTCTTCATCCAGGATATCCTCCCGAATCACCTCGCTCAACCAATCAGGTGGTCTATCCCGCATTCCAAGGACTTCTTCGCGTTCACCAAGTTCCACTCTGGTTTCATCTTCAAATTCCACTTCTAAATCTTCCAACCAGACTGGTGGAGCGGTATCCTCCATAATGGGCATCTCTTCGGCTTCCGAGCTTGCCTCTCTCAACCAGTCGGGAGCCTCTTCAGGTTGAACAGGCTCTTGTACCGGGAGCGCATCCCCCAAGTCGGAGATTTCATCCAACCATTCTGGAGCTTGTTCGCCCATAGGGATCGCGCTGATTGGCAGTTCATCAGTCGGAATGGGTTCTCCTAGATCTTCAGAGATCTCTCGAATTACTTTAAAGGTTGGAGGAGGTGCAGCCAAGGGCTCTTCAGAAGGTTTTTGTTCAGGAGTCAATCGTTGCCGACGTGAAGGGTCTTCCAGGGGTCCAGTACCTCTCATCCATGTGGGAATATCCTCAGCAGGAGCGACATCTTTGAGTGATTTGTCACCCAACCAAGTTACAATCGTGTCTGTCGCACCAGGGGTTGAGCGCTCCAACCAAGGGGGATATTCTGGAATTTCATCTTCCATGAACTCATCTTCAGCTAAAATCTCTTCTAATCCTTCTGTTTCTGCCTCCCCAGTGAAGTCTAATACTGAAGATTCTCTCTCAACAGGAGAAAGGTCGATATCAAACTCCTCTTTGGAGGTTAAGTCCAAAGGTTCGGGTTCAACTTCGCCTGCTCCCGGTGAGATCTCTCGTATCCAATCGGGAAGTTTTTGGCTTTCCTCTATCTCAGGTGGAATGACTCTCTTTGAAGTTGGTGGTTCAGGAACAGGTGCTGCTTCTTCCTGGATGGGTCTTTGAGAAGTGATTTCACTTAACCAGCTAGGAAGATCGGCAGCTTCTAGAAGTCTGTCGGAAGAGAGCAGATCTTTCTCAGCTTCAGATACCTCAGTAAAATCAATAGGACCTTCGGTAGCTTCTCCACTGCCTTCAACCCAACCAGACTCTCGCATCCAATCAGGTATATCCGCTCCTGGAGGAGGTTTAGCTCCTGCGAAGGGATGGATAGGTGGTACTTCCGGAGTCACTCCTCTCTGACCTGGGCCAGGTTGAGATTGTAGCCAGGAAGGAATAGCTTCTTGATCAGCAACTTTGGCTCCCTCACCCTTAAAATCCACACCTAAGGAAGCTGCCCAATCCGGTTGTGTTGACTCAGCGGATGGGAGTGGTTGTCCAGGGCTCCAGGAAAGCTTCTCAAGCTGTACTGCACTTGCCTCAATCGCTCCTGGGTTGTCCATCGTGTTTTCGATAAATGCCATGTAGGGATCCAGGGCAATTAATCTTCGAAGATTGATGGCTGACTCCTCTGGTTTTCCGCTGGCTTGAAGGAGAGTAGCAGTAATCTGGTTTGCCAGGAAGCAATGAGGCAATTTTTCAAGGATTTGTCCGCAAAAATCAGCCGCTTCTAATCGCTGGTCTGTGCGCCAGTAAGTATCTGCAAGCAGTAATTGTAGATCGGGACGATCCGGATCCTGTTCCAACGCAGTTCGTAGCTCAGTTGTTGCATAGGAGTAGAGTTCGCCGTGATAGTACATCCTTGCGAGGGCACCGCGAGTTGGACGGACTCTTTGGGGTTCGATACCGTCACGTTTGCCAATAAGACGCTTTAATTCTTCTTCGATGGCGGCATTTCCAGGCTGCGATTCCGAACTACGTTCCATATGCCAGATGGCTGCATCCAAATTTCCTTCATCTTCACGAATGATAGCCATCCCCACATGAGAGACAAAGTCATTGGGGATTGCAGAGAGAACACGTTGAAAAATGTCGCCAGCGTCTCCGAAGCGCTTGGATTCCAGATAAGCCTTACCAAGCAGACGGTAAGTATCGATGTGTTTTGGGTAAATCTTCAGAATGTGGCGGCAGTGAGCAATCGCCTCTTCTAAATGCTGACTTTCTTCGATAAGATCGTCGATTTCATGAATATAGGTGCGTAAATTTATCTCAGTCATACATATGTCCTATGTTAAAAGTATGCCCCAGTTAGAAGGTTAACGCAAGCAAATATTTCCAAAGGTACATTCCAAGATGCTTTCGATCTGAGATTCCTGGGGTGAGAATAATCCCTGCTCGCCTCAAAACATAGGAATCATAGATATTATTATGGAATAAACCCTTTCCTGGGAGCTTTTTGCTGAAAGGACTTCAGAGAAAAGGATCGATTACGGGTATTGGTGAACGATGATAAAGCTCTTTAATGGCCTAACCAAAATGGATGAGGATTGATATAAGTATAACTTAAATCGGATCAATCGGAGGAGTTCAATTTATGGCATCATTTTCTATGATGGGAGTAAAGGTGGCATAGGATACTAAATACCGTGAATGGAAAGGGCCTGATCAAGTAAATGTTCAATAGAAGTCTCAGAATAGGGAGGGGAGCCTTGATCGTTGATAGGTGGGGAATCCCCTGCCAGGGCACACAGGACAGATCCAACACAATCGTAGAGAGTGTTGGGATCGTATCCCCCCTCTTGAACAAATAATAATCGGCCTTCACACAGAGAATTAGCCAGTGTTGTAAGGATTTGTGCAAGTTGGTAGTATCCATATGTAGTAAGTTGGAGGCTGGCAAGAGGATCGGTCCAGTGAGCGTCAAAACCGGCGGAAACCATGATGAAATCTGGTTGATAACGGTAGGATAAGGGTGTGATGATCCGGTCGAAAATGGAGAAAAGGGCTTTGTCACCAGCACGGGCGGGCAGAGGAAAATTAGCCAATGTGCCTTTGCCTTCACCGATGCCGGTTTCTTGAAGATATCCTGTTCCGGGGAAGATCCCTGACTGGTGGGTGGAAATATAGAAAACAGTTGGGTCCTCTTCAAAGATTTTTTGGGTGCCATTTCCATGGTGAACATCAAAATCGATGATGAGAATTTTGGAATGACCATGTGCTTGTGCAACTCTGGCAGCCACAGCGATATTGTTCAACAAACAAAATCCCATAGCCTTTGTATGGGTGGTATGATGTCCTGGGGGTCGTACCAATGCATAGCCAGCCACTGCTCTTCCATCCAAGATAGCGTCCAATACTTCTAGCACCCCTCCAACAGCCATGAAGGCAGCCTCATAAGAGGCAGGCGTCACATAGGTATCTCCGTAGTCTACAAATCCTGGTCCCATTTGGGCAGCCTGTTTGAGCGCCTCCAGGTATTGAGCCGGGTGGATCTTGAGAATGGATCCCTCATCAGCTGGCTGTGGTGTTATCTCCAAAATTTCTGCCGATGTAGGAAGGTCTTCCAGATGTCTGAAATGTTTAAAACGATTGGCATTCTCAGGATGCCCTTCCAGATGATGATCGGGAGAATGCACAGTGGTAAAGGCGATTTTTTTCGATCCCATGATGAGAATAAATCCCTTCTGAACCGGGGATTGGTATCGGTTTTTCCTCGTTGGAATGATATTCGAAAATGGAGAATTTTCCTAATGAAAGTTTATTAGGTGAATTTCAAGCAATGTTGTATCACATCCTGCTAAAATGAAGAAACTATTAGAACTTGAAAAATAGCTTGACTCGCATACCCTTTATTCTGTATAGTGTTCTCTTAGGGCGCATGGAAATTTGATCAAGCACACGTCACCCGATTTAATCGGCCGCTGTGCTTTTTCTACGTCTGATAAAAGGTTGGTTGTAATTGGGATGAAGGATGATTGAAGTTAAAGGGCTAACAAAGTATTACGGCAGGCATATGGCCATCCAGGATCTCACCTTCGATGCACAGAGGGGAGAGATTCTAGGTTTCCTTGGTCCGAATGCAGCTGGAAAGACAACCACACTGAGGATCCTTGCTGGATATATGCCTCCCTCTCAAGGTACAGCTCGTATTGCAGGATTTGATGTATTAGAACAGTCCCTTGAAGTTCGCAAGCGAATTGGGTATTTGCCGGAAACGGTCCCGCTTTACCCTGAGATGTCTGTATGGGAGTATCTGGATTATATGGGATCGCTCCGTCGAGTGGAAGATTTAGAAGAAAGGATCAGTGAGGTTTTAGAAGAAGTCCAGCTTGAGGAACGCGCCGAGAGCTATATTGGCAACTTATCGAAAGGATTGAAACAACGAGTCGGTTTGGCTCAAGCTCTCCTTCATGAACCTGAGGTACTCATCTTGGATGAGCCCACGATTGGTCTTGATCCTGCACAAATCATTGAGGTCCGGCATCTCATTCAAAAATTGGGAAAAGACCGTACTGTGCTTTTATCGACACATATCCTTTCTGAGGCTCAGCAAGTGTGCGATCGAGTGCTCATCATCAATAAAGGTCAACTGGTAGCCGAGGATACACCAGAGAATTTGCAGGCGCAGATCTCAGGCGCAGATCAACTGGTGGTGCGAGCCTCGACAGAAACGGAAGCCTTAAGGGATTTAATCAGCCTAATTCCAGAGGTTACCGAAGTGATGCCTGGGGAAGTTGAAGGAGAAGTTTTCGTCATGAGCGTTCCTGGCAAGGATATTCGACCTGAGGTTGCCAGGAAAATCGTGGAAGCGGGTTTCGATCTTCTTGAATTACGCCTGGCAGGGTTAAGTTTGGAGGATATCTTCTTGCAATTGACCAAGGAAAACACCCATTTGAAGGAGGGAGGTTAAATGCGCAACGTTCTTACAATTGCAAGAAAAGAACTCCGCCTTTATTTCGTATCCCCTGTCGCCTATGCGATTGCTACGACAGTGTATCTCATCCTGGGTGCGATTTTCTTTATCAATGTTTATTTTGGTCTGCGGGGGGAAACCATCCCTCCTGACGGTCGTATCGTGATCAACCCATTGATCACCATCTTACTCTTTGCCACTCCTGCAATCACGATGAGACTGTTGACGGATGAACAACGTATGGGAACGATAGAATTAATTCTCACCGCTCCTGTCCGGGATTGGGAGTTAGTCGTTGGAAAATGGTTGGGATCGTTTGGTTTTATGTTTCTTCTGCTCGCAGTAACTTGGGTTTATCCCCTGATCATCCATCAAATGACGGAGCCGGGAATTGACCAAGGTGTGTTGGTTTCAGCTTATACCGGCTTAATATTTATGACGAGTGCAATGTTGGCTATCGGTGTATTTATTTCTACACTATTCAGAAGCTCTGTGGCAGCTTTCTTTACGACCCTGGCAGTTTTTCTTGGCCTCTGGATTGTTGAAGGATTTGGAAGTGGGTCAGGGGTAGGAAGTGAGATCCTGCGAAATCTGAGTTTCGTAAGTCATTATTACGACACACTCTTCTTGGGGATGTTTGATATTGGAGACTTGTTTTACTATTTAAGTCTGACTGCCCTGGCACTTTTTCTTGGAACTCAGGTGATTGAAGCCAGGAGGTGGCGATGAGAGTACGTAAATCTGAAGTTGCCACCGTCGCCTACTGGATCGCTGTCATTGCCCTGTTAGCTTCAGGTGCGTGGTATGTAGTAAACAGGGAAATGGATCTGGTTATTCAAATCGGATTGATTTTGTCTGTAGGCAGTATCATACTGGGTGTTGTGGCTGATCCGCAGCGGATCCGCAAAGCGATTACGGGTCGTCAAGCGAAATATGGAAGCAATGCTCTTATCTTCTCCTTAGCCTTTATGGGTATTCTATCCGTACTGAATTATTTGATCTATTTGAATCCAATTCAATGGGACCTTACGGAAGATCAGCTTTATAGTCTCAGTCCAGAGACAATAAGGGTATTGAGTGATCTCCCAGCAGAAGTGACCATAAGGGGTTTTTACACTCCCAGCATCTCATCCTCCAGGGAAAACGTCCGTCCACTCCTGGATCAATATCTGATGAATAGCAATGACAAACTGGATTTTGAATTCATCGATCCAGAAGAATTTCCCTTCGTTGCGCAACAATATAATGTCATCAGCGATGGGTCATTGGTGGTTACCTCAGGAGAGACCTCAGAGGTTGTGGAGTATGCTTCGGAGGAGAAGATAACGGAGGCGCTCGTCCGCGTTCTAAACCCGCAGGAGCGGAAGGTCTATTTCCTCATCGGCCATGGTGAACGAGATATCGAATCCGTAGATGAGGATGGATATAGTCAGGTTAATCGTTCCTTGGTCTCGAAGAATTATCAAGTGGAGAATTTAAATTTGCTCGCGCAAGGAAGCATACCAGAGGACGCATCTTTGCTGCTGATTGCTGCTCCTTTGGCGACGCTCTTAGATACAGAGATAAGCCTGCTTTCTGAATATATGGAGGAAGGAGGCGCACTCATTGTCCTGCTTGAACCCATGGGACAAACGCCTGAAGAGCATGAATCTGATCCATTGATCACTTATCTTAAGAGTCAATGGGGTATTGAAGCACTGGGCAACTTTGTCGTGGACACGAGTACAAATTTGCCCTTCTATGGCATCTCTTATGAATATGCCTCTCATGCTATCACTGAAGAACTGGGGAACCTTGTTACCTATTTCCCAACAGCCAGAAGTTTGAAAACAGTTGAGCTCCAAGAATCATCCATTGAGAGGATAGAACTGGTCTTGACGGGGGAAAATTCCTGGGGCGAAACAGATTTTGCAGCAGTTGCAAGCCAAGGTGCTCTAGAATTTAATGAAGGAGGAGAAGAACTCGGACCGTTAACCTTAGTCATCGCAGCCGAAGATGCTCAAAAAGATGCTCGCCTCGTTTTGTTTGGAGATGCAGATTTTGCTTCGAATGCGTTTTTCTTTGAATTGGGTAACGGTGATCTATTGCTGAATAGTATCGATTGGGCTGCTGGAGAAGAGCAATTGATCAGCCTTACACTCAAAACAACGACAACGAGATACGTTCTACCACCTACTGTACAGGTGACGGGTGTTGTATTTCTCACCACAATCGTTCTTATTCCGGGGATTGTAATTGTCCTTGGAGGCTCAATATGGTGGAAGAGGCGTAAGCAGGGTTAGAGGTGTTGGGATGATTCGCAAGCCCACATGGATTATGCTAGCGGTATTTGTACTTTTGCTGATATTTGCTATCCTTTGGCCTCAATTCCGCCCACAGGAGACGGTTTCAGAAATCACACCCAGCCCAGAACCACCATGGAGTGCCCTTGCCTCCAATATCCTTGGTGTAAAGGTGGAGAATTTTGAGAAAGGGAAAACCCTTGAACTTCAAAAAGATGGAGAGGGTCTTTGGACGCAGATTGTACCCATTCAAGGACAAGCGGATGGAGAACTTGTTGAGCAAAGCATCTCCTGGTTAGCATCTCCAATAGTAGATCGAGAATTATCAACGGAAGGCGGGTTGGATCAATTTGGGTTTACTGAACCAAGTGGGATCATCACAGTAACTTTTGCAGATGGAGCTTCCAATATTCTCTTGGTTGGGGATGTAACGGCAACAGGAAGTGTGAGATACGTCATAATACCGCATAGTTCCAAAGTTCTACTTATTGACAAATTTGATGTAAACTCAGTTTTAGAGATGGTTGATGTTGATTGGCTTTTAGCCCCTCTGCCGGAGGAGATAGAGGCTGATGGTACTGAGACTCCGGTACCTTAGAAATCTAATGGGGTTTCTTTCTGGTAAAAAAGTGCCTTTTTGAATGTTTGTGTGTTGTTAATAGAAATATCGTTGTTTGGATAAAATTGCGAATGAACCGATTAGGGAGGTTGTGCGCTGTCGAAATCTCTCCGGTTTCGCTATATGCTGTGAGACTTGATGACCAAACGAAAACAAAAACGAAGAACGAATGGCTTCTCCCATCCAGAGGGATCGGAATTTGCAGATACCTTGGGGGAGGATATTCTTGTAGATGATTGCTCTGCTGATCCAGGCAATCCTGCTATCGAGCATTTGATTGAAATTGGACGCGATAAGGGTTTCGTCAGTATTGGTGATATTCTCTCCATCTTTCCGGATGCGGAGAGGGATCTCGATCTTCTGGAAGAGGCCTACGCAGCATTAATCACTGCTGATATTCCCTATATCGATGAGGATGTTGAATCTGAGGACCAAATAGCGGAGAAGCAAGCTGAGGAAGATCTCGTAATTGAGGATGAGGATGATAACCATCTTGCGACGGTTGATGCCGATGATACCGTTGGCTTGTATCTCAAGGAGGTTGGCCGGGTTCCCCTTCTCAACGCGGAA
>Ga0154793_1077_pt3 | contig 13500 bp, 13 predicted proteins | sample Rifle2008BG16ft_FD_105801 | JGI IMG/M metagenome (GOLD analysis project Ga0154793, IMG submission 105801) | Chloroflexi bacterium RBG_16_48_8 | reverse complement strand
AGATTTTACAAATGCAGAATGGGTTGGAATTGATGGCGGAAAGTACGGACGGGCGGAGATTGTCATCGATTTGGGTGCTGAGAAAACACTGAAATGGGTGGGATTTCACCTTCTGAGTATGCCACAAGAGAGAATCAGATTTCCTGGTGAACTTTCGCTCGCTTGTATGTCACTGGGGAATATTTGGGTGGGAGTTGGATACTGGTATCTTTCCATAAGACAACAGGATTCGACCAGTGAATATCTCTTTTCAAATCTTCAACCTCTTGATTCGGATTGTAGAATGCTAAAAGCTACATTGCTGGGAGATCAATGGATTTTTGTAAGTGAGGTCGAGATCATTGCAGCCAACGTAGAAGTCAATCCATTAGATGCTATCCCAAGGCATGAGCTTTTATTCCCTTGATGAATGTCAAGGATTTTAATGGTGCCTCTCTCTTCTATCTTGAAGGGTTTGTACGAATGGGTAAATCTCCCTTATTCGATAAAGCATCGAGGATAAAGTAAAAGTCACATCTGATATGAGCAGCACAAGTTTGAAGGAAATCAGGTTATTTCCCATGAATGGTGAATTTGATATGAGAGAATGGAGTTATGAGTTTTTGCCGATATTCATCAGAATGAGTTCGTGGTATTCGCCGCGATGCCAGCAGTTTAAAAAGGCTTCCACCATTCTGGGGTCAAATTGATGGTTGGTTTGGCTAATGATCTCGTCACGTGCTATGCTGGGATCTAAAGCATTGCGGTATGTACGATCCGATGTCATAGCGTCGAAGGTATCGGCAACAGCAAGAACTCTTGCCTCGATCGGGATATCCTCCCCTTTCAATCTATGCGGATATCCGGTTCCATCCCATCTCTCATGATGGTGGAGAACGATTGGGATAGCAGGAGCGAGATATGGAATACCATCGATCATACGGGCACCTTCTTCAGGATGCTTTCGCATCTCCGTCAACTCTTCTTCTGTAAGAGGACCTGCCTTGAGCAAAATTACTTCTGGGATGCGTACTTGCCCAATATCATGCAGTATTGCACCAAATTCCAAAGCATCCCGATGTTTGTCATCCCAACCAAGCTTGGCTGCAATAACCTGTGCGTAATCATTGACTCGCTCGACATGGTAACGCTTATTTTCGATAGCGTTCGCCAATACTCTTAAGCTATCTTTTGCTGCGAGAAGTTGTGCCATCATGGCAAACTCATCAGCCCGTTGAAGCCTGGCACGCACTGCTGAGAGAAGTTCTTTGCTTGTTACTGGTTTTGTAATGTAGTCATCAACACCGAGAGACTTACCCGTAAAGATATCCTCCCGTGTACCGCGGGCTGTAAGGAAGATGAATGGGATGGTCGCTCCACTCGGTCGTTGACGGACTGCTTCCAACAAATCAAAGCCATCCATCACAGGCATGGCAATATCCGAGAGGATTAATTCGGGTTTTGAAGTGGTGAGGAGATTTAGAGCTTGTTGGCCATTCTCTGCAGTAAGAATGACATACCCAGCATTTTCTAAAATATCACGTAATGCTATGAGCATCGCGGGATCATCTTCGACGACAAGGAGTGTTTGCATCCTTTCCTTGGTCTTTACTTCCGCCATTCAAAGGCTCCCAAAATAGGTCTGATGAAAATGATTACCTCTTGTAGATAAATATTATTGTACCCCTTGTCATCCTACGCAAGGGAGAATTAAGAGTTATCCAACGTTAGGTCGAAGATTCGTCCATCAGTAAAAATTGTGATGCCTGTCGGAGTCTAATACTACAATTACGTCCAGATTATGGTTGAGATAGGAAGAAGGACATCTGTCGCAAAGGCGAAAATTGCAACTGTCATTAGCTTGATAAAAGTAGATTTTTAGACAGTCATATATTTTACGCAAGGGATGCGGGAGATTCTAAGGTTAATCCAATTTTTGTGAAGATTGTTATTTTGTTTTGGGAAACTTTACAATATTCATTTCCTCAAGGGGGCGATACTTCAGGGCAGATGGAAGGGATTGGTGGTATGCATAGGAGATAAGATGAACCTGAAGAAAATGGATCAGAAAAGAATTTGTCTTTGGTGAATCGAGGCTTGAGATCACCCTTTTAGAAGATAAATCAGTGTTATCCATCTACTATCGTTCTAAATGTGGTCTTGTATCAAAGACATGTCTCGAAATAGCCGATGATCTCATCGCAGTGGCAGAATCAGGAATATGATTGGAAATAGATCCTGAAGCAGTTGAAAGCCTCATTAGAGCAGATCTTTTGGCCTCATTTTCACTCTTATCGCTATAGAGGGTACAATTGGGGGTAGCTTTTTCACCAGGATGTTCTTAGAAACTCAAGAAGATAGAAGAGTCAGCTTCATGAAAAATGACGAAATCAAAATTATCGCAACCAATCGGAAAGTCAGGCATGATTATTTTATTGAAGATCGCCTTGAAGCCGGAATCGTATTATGGGGAACAGAGATAAAATCTGTGCGTGCTGGAAGAGTGAGTCTGCGAGAAGCGTTTGTGTCAACAGATGGGGATGAGGCGTGGTTAGTAAATGCACATATCGCGCCTTATGATCCTGCAAGTCGAATGAATCATGAACCCAAGCGAAAGAGGAAATTACTACTCCATAAGAAAGAGATCATTAAGCTCTTTGATGGCGTCATGCAAAAGGGGTATACCATCGTTCCAATAACAATGTATCTGAAATCGGGAAAAGTTAAAGTCGAAATTGCCCTTGCCCGAGGTAAGAAGCAATATGATAAAAGGCGAGATATCGCTAAACGTGATGCGGAACGTGAGATGTCACGAAGCCTTGGGGGATGGAAACGAAGATGAAGCCACGTTCCATTTCAGCCATTAATAAACTTGAACTCGAAAAGAAGCAAGATATTTACACACGCTTCATCCCGGGAATCCTCTTTGAAAGTTTCCACATTCCCCCTACTTTCCTCGATCCCTCTGGAAATCCATTGCTCAGGTTACGCTGTGATCCTGGTACAGCGGATGTAGTTATTGAACTTAAACACGCTCCTGATGCTCAAGATCCTCTCCTTTATGCGCACCTTACGGATACCGTGAATGGGCAAATACATGTCCTTCTTTATGTTGTGAATGATGTCACTTCCCAACGGTTCAACGTTGACAGGATGCCGGATGGTTCAAAGACGCAATTTGGTATTTTCAAACGAAATTTAGAGGCAGAGGAGGCTGCCATGAGAGCAGGTTTGGCTCCTGGTCAAGTTCGGAGAGGTTTACGGATATTAAGACACTCCATAGCTGCATTTGAAAGCTTTGTATCCTCCCTTGATCATGATTTATTTTTTGCTGAACCTCTCTACTATCACAACGCTATTCTCTTTGAATCTTATGGGTTTGCTTATCTTAAAGGTCGTCGGTTGATGGAGCGTATCAACCTTGGTTTCCTAGAGGGACATGAATATCAGGAACTTTTAAACTACTCTTCTCCATTCAGATTTCCAGAAATGGCAAATTCCATTCGCGGTCGTAGTTGGGCAATTCATGATGGTATCCTTGGACACGCCTTTGATCACGTCACCATGTACAAGTCCATCAACAGGCATGGCGGTTTAGACACCTTCTCCAACAACCAATGGTAATAATTGCGCATAGCCTAAAATATATTAAGGAAAAGATAAAAAAAATAAAAATTTCGTAGTATGGCTATGCGCATAACATGAAAGTTATTAAATTTTATGCTATAATATTGCTATATGGGGATGATAGGTCTCGACGGAGGTGGAAAACACTGGTTCGCAAGCCGAGAGGCGCCGAACTCGCAAAATCAGCGTACAAGATAAGTGCCAAAAACACAAACTACGCCACCCTTCCGCTCGCCGCTTAAGGCTTGAGGAAAGTTGGAAAGACTCTACAAATGATGGAGTCCGCTTACTGGATCCACCCTATGCTGGAGAAAGATAAGCGTCAAAAACGCGTAGGTGCGACTTAGGAAACCACGAACTAAGTCAAAGATGGCCTTTCGGGGCTAAGTGGTTAGTGAATTGTGATCACTTGGTTGTGTGGGTTCCAGTTCACGAATAAAAACACATAACTAAGCTTGTAGAGATTCAGTGATTGAATCCTTCGGACGCGGGTTCGATTCCCGCCATCTCCACCTTAGCGCTCGTTCATTCGAGCGCTATTTATATTGGATTATCTAATCTGAAACCATGGCCACGTACGGTGATAACATAGTTATGGGATGGATCGACTTCTGCTATCCTTTCTCGCAAACGTCGGATCAATGCATCGATAGCCTGTTCTGAAACCCCTTCAGCCTCACTTTCAGACCAGACAACCTCAATGACTTCTTGTCGTGGTACAACCCTCTCAGGATTGCAATAGAGCAAATAGAGGAGTCTAAATTGTGGCAGCGAAAGCGGTGGATCGATCTCAATATCTTTTATCCATACGCGGTAAGCTTGATCATCCATCCTGAGGCGCCCTAATCCCATTTGAGCCGCTTCTGAGATTGATAATGGAATAGTCGCATCTGTTCCAAGGAACATGACTTTCACAGCCAGCGCTACCTGAATAATGTCTCCGTCTTGTAGAAGCGTCGGCGTTTTCACAGTTGCCCCATTTAGGAAAGTACCATTCTTGCTGTCCAGATCCTCGATCACGTAACCATTTCCCGTCCTTATAATTACAGCATGTCTACGAGAAACCTGGCGATCATCGATAACATAATCGCATTCTGGACTTCTTCCGATATAGATGACTTCCTTATCAATCGTCCACCGAGCGCCGATAAGTATACCAGTTTGTGCTACAAGTACGGGTACTTGATTGGTTCTCTCATTCATTTCGGTACCTCCCTACTGGCCTGCTTTTATCATTACGGAGTATAATCCCCAGTACAAACAGATGCTCTTGCCTAATAAGAGGAGATGGGTAACGCCGAGGGCGATAAACTGGCAACATTTTCTCCTCAGGACATATTTTATACGAGGCCCTTCCTTGTCCACAAATATGGAAATTGGACAAGTCCTTCGGGACAGATATATTATTCTTGATGTTATCGGCCGCGGCGGTATGGGATTAATTTTTTTGGCCGAAGACAATCGCCTCACTGGACGGTTGTGTGCTCTCAAGCAGATCCGCCATGATCAGGATATCCCCGAGAATCTCCGCACCCAGACACGGGAACAATTCTATCGCGAAGCTTCCGTCCTGGCTCGTCTTGATCACCCGAATTTGCCCAAGGTCTCAGACTATTTTTCCCTCTCCGATTGTGATTACCTCGTGATGGATTTTATCCCGGGAGAGGATCTTAAGACGCTTATGGATTGCGCTCGACAGAAAGATCACTTCCTTGATCAGGATGAAGTACTTCAATGGGCAGCTCAAATTTCGGATGCTTTAGAGTACCTACACAATCAAGATCCACCTGTCATTCATAGAGATATTAAACCAAGCAATCTTAAACTCACACCTAGCCATATCGTAAAACTTGTAGATTTTGGCCTCGTTAAACAACTGGTTCCAGAGGATTTAACAATTACGGTTATCCAAGGCCGTGGTACCGCACTCTATACGCCCCTTGAACAATATGGAGGCGATATTGGGCATACCGATACACGCAGCGACATTTATGCCTTGGGTGCAACACTGTATCATCTCTTGAGCAATCACCCTCCTCCTGAAGCTAAAAGAAGATTCTTGTACCCAAATGCACTTCAGAGCATTCGCCAGTTCAACCCATCCGTTGATCCACATGTAGATGAAGCTATTCTTTGGGCAATGGCTCTTCATCCAGATCAGCGACCACCAGATATTCGCACATTTCAAAAAGGCTTATTTAGTGGTTTATCCATTCCTTTCTTACGCCCCTATGATCATAGGGCTAATCGTAAACTATCTTTTTTATCTACATCCAATGATAGGTTGTTGGTAGGAATTGTCGCTTTTCTTTTCATCGTTGCTATTTTTGCTTCGTTCTTTTAGCCCCAATATCTTGATTTCACAATGATAAGAGTAACAATTAAAAGAAATCCACCTCCAGCTATCGATGAAAATAAACTTGCAAGCTGTCCAATCTGAACAAAAAGATATTCGGTTCCAGGAAAACCGAAAGCCAGATAGTTGTAACCGATCAGGCTCCCCATTACCGTAAGAATGGCAATTCTAATTCTTGTTGTGCTATCGGTATGCTGAACGCTGGCTATCGAGTATGCAAATCCACTCGTGATGAAGACTCCTAATAATCCAAGTGTAAGGCCCTCTACCCCCAGGACACGAGCTTTGACCTCATTGGGCAAGATCTCATTTTCAGCAGTTTCGGTGGGTAGGGGTAGAGGTTCTTCCGTTTCGGTTGAGACTTGTTCTTGTGTTTCGACAACTGCAGATGCAATAGGTGTTTGCTCGATCATCTCGCCTTGAACTGTGATTTGCTTCAACTCCGATACCCTCGCTGTTGAACTTTCCACCTTTATTGTAAGGGCTCCAGGTCGATCCAGTGTTACAGATGCTTTCCCAAATCCACTAACAGTGGTAGTGGAAACCTCTAAGGAGGGGATGTTCTCACCTGGAAAATCAAGTATGAATTCAACAGGTGTTCCGTCAGGCACCTGATTTCCATTAGCATCTACGATCTTATTTGTTTCAATTTGAAGAATCTCTCCAACATCATATACTTCTTTTTGGACAACTTCACCTTCAAACAGGGTGTAGACAAGCAAAGAGATAACTTGCTCGGAATCAGGTGAGGTTATGTCGATCAGATCATATCCTACACCGGGTAAGCTGACTGGAGAATGACCATCACCCGATGCCTCTTTGAATAAAAGCCGAGCAGTATATTCAATGAAACATGTCGGTTTAGAATAAAGAGCATAATATAAATCTATTTTGCTGATATCTGTAGCATCCAGATCGTAAGGCACATCGTGAGAGAAAACCACGATTTTTTTATTTATGAATAGATCTTGACGACTATCAAGGAGTCGCTTTAATGCGTCGGATCCATATATATCAGTTGATGAGTGTAAAATTGAAAATACCAACCAATCCGCTGAAAGCAGATTTTGCTCTACCTCCTCCTTTGGCGATAAGGGAAGTTGGTTATTGTCGGTTGGAAGTATGCCTAGGTAATTTGCTAAGTCTGCCATGGTGTAGGAGGATAGGTTCCATTCCCCGATTTGACCAGCTCCTCCTGATCCGTACAAACGGCTCACCTCATCCTGCAAGAGCGAAATGGGCATATCATATTGCGCTTTACATGTCGTACACTGACGGATCACTCGGGTATCCGTGAAGAAAATCATTCTTTCCTGGGTATTAGGGGGGCCTAGTCTATTCTCGCCCTCAACCGCTAATGGACTGATTAAAGTTGCAGCTTTTCGAGCGATCTCAATGGCTACATCTTGCTTCGTTCCAAGACTATCGATCTCATCTCGGTCTGGGATTACTCGATCGATATTAAATTCATTGTTATAGATCCTTAATTTGTACTTCAGTATTCTTAGAACAGCTTCATCCACTCGCTGTGCAAAAACTGTATCTTCTCTATATTTCTGTGCAAAGAAGGCCAATGTTGATTTTACAGTTGTCGCTTCGTCTGGATCTCCATCGGATTTGACATTGGTTAGATACAATAAGTCATTTCCCGCTAAAAACGCATCCTTTGCAATGAGATGTCCTTTATAGGTTTGTCCCAGCGATTCGATAAATCGTCTAATTGCCCTTGATCCAAGGGCATCACTCATCGTTAGACCACCACCTGCTCTCCATTCTTCCAATTCTTCTAATGCCATCAACTGGTTGTATGCTTCTCTATCCAAGCTAACAGGTAGTGTGGTTGCACGAATATTGCCTTGAAAACCTTGATAACGGACATTCGATATAAGAAATCCATCCGCAGTTGAGAGATTCGCCCCTGGTGATTCGCTTGCAACCGCGAAGAATGGGACAAGGTCTATCTGATGAAGTTCGCTGATGGATTTTCTTACAGTTGGAATTTCCTCACTTGAAGGCCTATCGCCACCTCCAATTCCAGGAAAATGTTTCGCAATCACAGCTAATCTTCCATCGGAACCTATGTGTATTCCTTCGATATAGGCCTTCCCCATCAGGTTCACCCAATAAGGATCACCTCCGAAACTCCTGACGCCTAAACCACTTGGTTCAATAATTCTTGGGTCTTCAAGGACATCTAAAGATGGGCCTAATAATAAGTTGAAACCTAATGCTTGAAGTTCGTATCCAACAAGCTCTCCAACAGCTTTAGCGAGATCTGGGTTCCAGGTTGCCCCAATGGCCATTTGCGATGGAATTGGAGATAACCCGGATATGATCTGTGAATAGGGTGCTCCGCCGCCTTCTTGACTAATGGCTATGATGAGTGGAATGTACTCTGGTCGTTTCGGGGTGGGCGAAGTCTGATCTATCAAGGAGGGTTCCATTGAAGATTCATATTCGGCATTTTGAAGAGTCGAGATAAGGTCATATATATTTGCAAATGTATCGGGCTGGTCGACAAAATTATCAAAACTTGAACTTAGAACGACACCGGAAATATGATGGTCCTTAATTAGCTCAATAACGTCTTCTGTTTCAACAGGTTTGTTTCCCTGAAAAGTAACTACAAAAAGTTGCCCAATCAGTTCTTCAGGTGTCATATTTTCTAAAAGACGCGCTGCATTGTCCTGTTGCAACAAGATTGTTGCCTTGGCGATGGAATGCTGTGCCAACAAAGAAGATGCTACAATCAGAAAGACGATTAAAGATCGTTTCATGTCCATCATATTTGAATAAAATAAAATGGTCGAATTCGAATTTTCATAATACCTTTTCCATTTCAATGATATCTTTAATTGCTTGGCGTCTGTGAGGGCCACTTAAAAACTCGAGGCGACGAATACCTAAGGGATCGATCATCTCATTGAGTAATCGAATATCCTTTTGATCGGGCAGTTGCGTTTCTTCGATAGGATTAGCCATTTGTAGTTCAAAACCTGTTTTGGCGATGACTCGCTCTATCTCAACCCCAGGATGTAAATGCGTAAGTCGCATCCTCCCTTTGTAGAAATCAAATTGGCCCAGATCGGAGACAAGATACTTCGTCCCTGCTCCTCTTCTCCTCTCAGCACTGTGCCCTATTCCTGAACAAATATCCAATTTCTCGACAAAGGTAACTCTTGAGTGTCTAGGTACATACAAATAGATTTGATTAGAAATTGGGGTTACATCTGGAATCCCACCGCTTCCCGGTAACCTTAATCTTGGATTTTTAATATCTTTTCCAAAGGCAATATTATTAAAATTCCCATGCGTATCTACCTGACCGGGTCTGAAAAATTCTTTAGGCGGATACCTTGGTAACAAATCTGCTCCAACCTGGACAAATCCAAAACTGCACATGGCTTTATCTAGCCAGAGAGATTCAATATTGGAAAGTCGAAGGGGTGCTCCCTCATTACAAAGGCTTTGCCCAATCGCTGATGCAAAATACACATTAGGCGCATGGGTATGCCATGCTAAGAGATATCCAGCCGCCACAAGAGGAGTAGCTAACCCTTGAGCTAAAATCTCTCCATCTTCTACCTGTCGTGCAATACATACGCACATGAGATCTTCGATAGTGCTATCACTATCACACACACTGTCCTCCTATGTTCCTTTCTTTCCATCTTATAAACTGGATTGTACAATTATTCCAGCTGTCTACCTGCCCACCACTCTGGATTTCGTGCATTCTTCTCAATCTCTTATTAATTCTTTACCTCTTCTGCGTCTCCCTGATTACATCTTCCGCGATATCTGGGAAATCAGTAATAAGCCCATTAACCCCAAGATAGATAAGTTCCATCATCTTAAGCCTTTCGTTTACCGTCCATACATTGACCCTTTTATTATTCTTTCTTGCATTTATCATCATCTCTTCCGATACACATGAATGATGGGGATGATATGCCATTGGATCTATGATTTTTTGCATAAAGCTTCTAAGAAACCTTGACACCTTCGGGTGAAACAATAAAGCTATTGGGATGCCAGGTTCAATTCTTTTAGAAGTAATAAGTGCCCAAGGATTAAAGGATGAAAGCAACACGCTCTTCTCAAGCTGGTATCTCCTAACTAAGGTGATCACTGCTCGTGGGAGGCCATCCCATGGGCGCACATAGTTCGTGAGCTCTATATTGAAGAGCAGATCTTCTCCAAATCGTTTTAAGATTATATCTAATGTTGGTATATTCTCATGAGAAAATTGGGGTGAGAAATTGGATCCAGCATCTAAACCACGGATCTCGTCATAGGTATATTGATAAATAGATCCCTGACCGTTTGTAGTCCGATCTAAAGTCGTATCATGTAGAACAATAATAGAACCATCTTTTAAGAGTTTTGCATCTAACTCGATCGCATTAGCTCTCATTCTCACGGCTTCGAGAATAGCTGCCAGCGTATTTTCGGGAGCGTATGCTGAAGCCCCGCGGTGAGCGATCACCAGCGGGGCATTCGATTCCCATTCTGAACCTTTAATCATGGTTAAATATCTACAAAATAAGCTTGTGCAGCACGATCAAGCAAATCCTTATCCATCTCGGGCTCAACATTAAGATAACGAGAGATATCAAGGATCTGATCGCAAATCTCACGTGGATGAGATGCTCTAAGTTTTCGATTCTTCCTGATATACCATTCCTGCAATAAGTAAGCCAATCCCTTATCTGAATACTTAACCCCCTTGCTTTCAGATACACGTTGAAAGATCTGCCTGTAGGCATCATAGGTTGGATCTTCGATTTGAATCTTATGTCGCAGCCTTCTCAAGAAAGCTTCATCCACCAAGTCTCTTGGAGGTAAATTCGTGGAAAATACAACAAGCACATCGAAAGGCACATCCACTTTCCTACCAGTGTGAAGGGTTAGATAATCTAGCCTGTTCTCCAAGGGAACAATCCAGCGATTTAATAAATCTCTGGGGCGAACCTGCTGCCTCCCAAAGTCGTCAATGAGCAATACGCCTCCGTTTGCTTTAACTTGGAAGGGAGCTTCGTAGAACTTATTTACATCATCAAAGACCAGATCTAATCCCTCCAGGGTTAGCTCACCACCGGTAATGATGAAGGGTCTTCGTATCTTCATCCAGCGAGTATCCCTTTTTGCACCAACTCTCAATGTACCCGTTCCATTGGGTGAGACCTCTTCCTCCGATGCCAGGACATGATTCACAGAGTCATATAATTTTACAACTTGACCATCGATGTCAATGGCGAAAGGGATGTACATATCTTCCTGAAGAGTCATATTTCCAATCGCTCGTGCGATGGAAGTTTTACCATTCCCTGGAGGGCCATAGAGGAAAATTGAAGTTCCCGAATTGACTGCAGGACCAATTCTATGGAAAGTCTGCTCAGATAAAACAAGATCTGCTAACGCCAACCTCATCGTCCTGGGATGGACCGAAGGTCTGCCGCGCGCTTGTCTCCTAATTGCCTCATTGTAACGATTGACAGGAACAGGTGCTGGTCCTGCATACTGGCTGCGCTCAAGAGCTTCCCTGGCGCGTGCAATACCAGCTTCTGTGATTGCATATTGGAAAGATCCCTCACCAAACCCTACCTGGGTTTTTACCTCGACAAATTGCTCACGTTTCAATGTATCGAGGATTTGATCAACGATACCGGCAAATGGCAATGTCATCGCTTCTGCCATATCAAAACCGGTTAGATAGCCTCTAAAGTAGAGAATCTTTAAAGCCAAATCCTGAAGCCATAGCTGAGGTAGGCCAGTATCGCTTATGGAAGTCAGTGGCTTGGGGATAAATCGTTCGCCCTTCCCTTCCAATTCACTGGTTCTCCTCAATATTCGAACCTCCGCTTTTGGCAGTGTCATTCTACCCCTCCAATACCTTCAGATATGCCATTCTTTTGTGGCAAGGATTTGATCTCTTGAACTCCGAGAGATTACCTTCAGATTTCTTCCAATAGAGAATTATATACATCCAACGGATAGCGAGCAAATAGGCAGTTGTTCCCATAACCATATAGTATTACAATCTGGCCCATGAATTTAAGTGTTATCATCCCTGTCTATAATGAAATCAATACCATTGATGAAATTCTCCGCCGTGTAGAAGCTGTCAAGCTCGCGGAGGAGATCATCATCGTTGATGATGGCTCAACAGATGGTACCCGAGAGAAGCTTCAAGAGATTGCGCCTCTTCATCCTTACATGAAGGTCATTCTTCATGAGAAGAATTCAGGAAAAGGAACAGCGGTCCGTACAGGAATTGGCGCGGCAACCCAGGACTATATTCTTATTCAAGATGCTGATCTTGAATATGATCCTCGTGATTATCCCTCCCTCTTGAAACCCATTGAAGAAGGGATTGCTGATGTCGTATACGGATCAAGGTTCCTTGGTGCTCCTCGTCGCTCAACCATGTTTTGGCATATGGTTGCCAATAAGATGCTCACTTTTATGACCAATCTTCTCTACAACAGTATCCTCTCAGACATGGAAACAGGATATAAACTCTTCCGGCGAGAGATCCTTTCTAATATTCCACTCCATTCGAAACGGTTTAACTTTGAACCAGAGATCACCGCAAAATTATTAAAACGTCGGATTCGTATTTTTGAGGTTCCGGTAACATTTAACCCTCGAGAATATTCCGAGGGAAAGAAAATTGGGCTTAAGGATGCTTTTGAAGCTGTATGGACTCTATTGAAATATCGTTTCGTTGATTAATCGAATAACACCAAGTTGCCTGATTGAATGAGTACACTTCACCAACGGATCTCCTGAATATTCAGCTGAATACTTTCATATCCCATATAGACATTACATTCGATGCAAAAAGCAATATCGATAATGGGAGGTAACGCCTCTTCCAGATGTCCTTTTCGAAATGCAATTGCGTCAAACATTCTCCCTTCTCTTTTCAACATAAGCTTCAAATGCTTTCGATCTTTCCCTACTCCCCGTTTATGGAGAACCCGCACATCTCTTGTTCCAAACACTGGCTTTGGGTTTCCAATTCCACAAGGCTGTAGACTCTCAACAAAAGAGAGCAGATTACTGGTGATGTCGTTGAAAGATACTTCAGCCTCAATCTCCACCGAAGGGATTAATTCGATGTTTGTCATTTTTTCTGCAGCAATTTCTTCCAACCGCCTATAAAAGGTTTCAAGATCTGATGTTTTTAGTGTAAAGCCTGCTGCTGAAGAATGTCCTCCATACTGTTGCAGGAGGTCTGCACAATGATCAAAAGCCTCAGTGATGTGAAACCCGGGGATACTTCGTGCGGAACCTCGGGTATATTCTTCTCCCTTCATGGCAACGATAGCGGGTTTATAAAATTCCTCCATCAATCGGGAAGCCGCAAGTCCAACAATGCCCTCATGAAATTCTGGATGAGCTGCAAATAGCAGATTCTTCGATCGTCCTTCAACTTTCACCTGCAACCTTGCTTGTTCTACCACTTCACCCGTTAGTTTCTGTCTCTTTCGATTGATCTTGTCTAGCTGCTGAGCTAATTCTCTTGCACG
>Ga0154793_1144_pt3 | contig 13679 bp, 15 predicted proteins | sample Rifle2008BG16ft_FD_105801 | JGI IMG/M metagenome (GOLD analysis project Ga0154793, IMG submission 105801) | Chloroflexi bacterium RBG_16_48_8 | reverse complement strand
TTCCGCTACATTGGCCGTTGCCAGAAAGCTGGCTACCAAATCTTCCGCGGGTATTCCCGCTTCCGTCTTTGCGACAATCCCATCCGCTCGGCTCTCGGCCTGTGGACCGAGCAAATTATTTTCAAATTCTGGGGCTTCCGAAGCCAGGGAAACGGTTTCCCTTCGAACATCAGCATCACCGACTTCCATCACTCCCAGGCTGGCTGCGCCCACGGGTGACACCAGCAAAGCCAGTGAAGCCAAAATGCCTGCTACGAGCATGGTTAGCACTCGATTACGTCCTGATGGAAACCTTCGCTGACCTGACACCTTCATGGAATACTCTCCTCTTCCGACAAAAAAACCGACCTTCTTGGGCCGGTTTCACCTTCGTCTAACTGGAGACCACTTCGAAATCCGACCCCCTTCCGACTTTGGTTCTAAGCCTTTTTCACCTGGCTTTAGCTCACCTCGATGATTCGACGATGATCCTCCCGATTTGTTATAACGTTAACAATCGCTCGTTACCTGCTTTTGTTAAAAGGTTCACATCTTCGATACAGTCTGTTACAGCTTTGAAACAAAGATCCTCAGCTAGAACATTAGTTTGTTCTACGAAATCTTCATGACCATAGACAGTCGGACAGTTGACTGGTGGATGATTCGGTTGATGTTTGCTGATCAATGCTTACTGGGCGTTTGTTTCCGCCCTCTCCCCTGAAAAAGCCTCCCAATAGTACCGCGATACTATGGTAGTACTCTAGCACTATTGGCCCCAATAATAACCCTACATCCCACTTACAGATGCGGAGTCCTTTTGTCCGATTTTGTAGGCCGATTGTAAGGGGAAGTTCAAATCACAAAGCTGAACATGATTTTGCCATTCCTATCCCCGCTGAACCCCAAAACGGTTGCCGCCTGTTATGGACGCCCCCTGAGAACGTGTCCACCTTCCCTGTATCTCCTCAACTTACTCAGATCTACCCTTAGCCTTCCCTCATGGTCCTGTCCATGACATGGGGGGTATTCCTCGCGATCTCCCTCGTCATTTCTCCCTTTTCCTACTTCATCTCATCCGATAACCACTTGATCAGCCTTTGTACAATCTCGGGTGTCGGCCGATTTGTCCATGCTCCACCATCTTTGCCAGGATCTAATTTCAACCCTGCTGTCTTGCTCAACCCCAGGTGACCTTCTCTACATGGTTCTTTGTGCACACTGTTGCTTCCCTTTCCAGAGCTCTCTGCCACCCTCGCCTCCTCTGATTTCCTTCGACCCTTTATGCTGAAATTTCGCCGAACCGACCCCATGGTAACCTGAGTGCGTCAGGGCAACGTGGGATGCAGCGTTTATCCTGCGTGTTTTCGATGGGAAAGGGGGGATTCAAGGGCGAAAATCGACTTGATTTCCATCAGAGTAACTTATTAATAGGGAAAAGGGTGTATCAAGTGAAGGACCCCACAATAAAATGTGGGGTCCTTTTTTTCTGGAGAGCCCGACCGAATCGGGTCGGACTCAAGGCTGGTGACTCTTTGAGCCTCTAGAAATGATTTTAACCTCTTTAAAGAACGATCAACCCCTAGATCTCATTCCGAAAAAAACGGATCAAACGCAGCACGGTTTTTCGGTCCGGTCGCTCCATTTCGGATGATTTCCATCCTTCAATTTGATCCGGGCGGTAGTATTCATCCAGGATGAAGTCTTTCAACATCTCAAACTGCTCTATGCGTGCCTCCCTCTCATACGCCTCCCGGGATTTCTGCGCGGAATATTCTCTCAGCATCTCCCCTCCCGTCCCGAACGCACCCACAAGGGGACAAATCCAAAGACCCAAGTTCCATCATAATGGGAGAGCGTCGTGAAGACGTATGTCTTGGCGTCCTTTGGCGTGACATATGATGGGGACAGCTATGGAGAGCAGAGGGGCAAGGGAACGGGCGAGCAGGGGCGCGGAGGAGAGCGCACAACTGGTCATGGGCCCTTACAACGTGGTCCCGATCAACATCAAGTGGGATGAAATTCCCCTGCTGCCCACTTTTGGGGGCGTGGGAGAATATTATATGCCCAAGGCCAACCTGGCCAGGGTTTCAAATAGCGCCGGGACTCCATCGCCCGTTAACGCGCTGGTCTCCAGATAGGGCGCGCCGATGGAGTCGGCAAAGTCCCTCGCCTCCTCTATTGGGACGACCCGCTCTAAGTCGATTTTGTTCCCAATTACCAGGAATGGCTGCACTTGAACGGAACTCAGGACCTCTTCCCGCCAATGAGTCAGGTCCTTCAGAGTCTGCGGTTCTGTCATATCATAAACCAATACCGCTGCCCGGCTCCCGCGATAAAAACCAGCCCGGACCACCGCAAAATGCTCCTGACCAGCCATGTCCCAGATGGACAGCTTCACCGTCTGCTCAGGAAGGTCAACCGTTTGGGTTTGAAAATCAACCCCAATGGTCTGCACTCTGGTATGCTCGAATTTACCCTCACAGTAGCGACGGATGAGCGAGGTCTTCCCTACAGCACCATTCCCAGCGACAACAACTTTAAGTACCACCATACGATTCATAAGCTACGACACCTTCTACTCATTGCGGCCTAAAAAGAATGCATGTGGAAATACCAGATCGTTTGGATTGACCCGTCCGCCACTGAGGAAGTTCCGGTTGGCTCGTTCGAAAAGTCGATGCAGCTCCTCCAGGGACTCCAACTGCCGGCTAGCTGGGCTGGTGGAGAACAACGCCATCAGCGTCGCAAACTCTCCAGAGACAAAGCACAGCCATCGACCTCCTTCGATCTCGCTAGAACGCATCCCAGCCCCAAAAATCTCCCGGGTCGCCGCCCGATAGGAGGACAACATCGGCACCACAAGCTCTGGTTCGAGCTCAAATTGACCGATGGTGTTGAGAGGCATCCCGGAGTCATTCTCATAGATGGCGTAACCAAGCACCCTGGCCTCATGACCTGCCCGGATAATGACGCTCTTGCCCTCTGTGGTGGATTCTTTCCAGGCATCCGACTCGGGGGCGATCTCAATCCATCGTTTCACTGTCTGCTTTTCACGTCGATAATGGTCGAAAAGCTCCTGGAATTGGGCCCGGTTAATGGTCCCCGCGGCAAATTCTTCCGCCAGTTGGTTGATTTTTTCCTGGACCCGCTGCAAGTATGCCTCTGGTCGATCCCCTGGAGCAGCGTCGCTTTCAGGCACGTATGTTAGTTCCGGTCTTAACGGCTGCGCCGTCTCCTTGTGGCTGGGTTCTGTATCAGGTTGCTTTTGGGCTGGCCTTGAGAATAGTCGACGTAATCTCTTGATCATATCTCTTTCTTCATCGGTCGGAAGGGATTGTCTGGATTATATACCAAGGGAACCCAGTGCGAAATTGCGAATGCTTACAATGTACAAACTTGGCTTTTATTAAACCCCTTACCCAACCTGGCCTCAACCTGGTCAGTGAACCTCCTGAGAAACGGGTTCTTCAGGTAGCTTTTCATCTGAGAGATCTTGGGATGGCTTTCTCTTGAATATCAAAGGGGTGTCATCCTCCGCAACTTAAGGTATCCTTGTGGACACATCACCAGAAGGGGTAACCTAAATGTCCTACCCAATCTCTAAATATCTTCAGATCGTCAAAGCTTATCATCCAACCATTTCTTATGACGGCCAGCGTCTGGCTTACATCTCTGATATCACCGGGACTCCACACATCTTTGAAATGACCATGACGGGGGACTTGAGCAAGCCCTCCTGGCGCAATCAGATCACCCGCGGCCATGAGCGCATCCTGGGTTGCTGGTTCTCCCCCGCACTGGGCGATGAGCGGATGATCTTCGCTCAGGATACGGGTGGAAATGAGAACGCCCAACTCTATTTGATCTCCCAGGAAGAGAAAAAGATCATCCCATTAACTGCGGGCTTCGAGGGGGCCATGCACATCTTCGGGGAGTGGTCCCCTTACGGCACTCAAATTCTTTTCGCAGCCAACCGTCGTCATCCCGGCTTATTTGATCTCTACACCCAAACAATTGAGGGCGAGACCGATATGGTTTGGCAGAATGAAATACCGGGCTTCCTCTCCTCGATGTCCTTCTCACCAGATGGGGAAACCGCCGTTGCTATTCACACAGCCAGCTCTTTCCAGCACAATTTGTTAGAAATCGATCTCTCCAACCATAACGCTTCCCTCATTTCCCCCCCGGATGAAAAAGCGCGATATCTCAATGCACGCTACTCATCCGACGGGAAAGCGCTTTTCCTTAACACCGACTTAGACTCTGACTTCCTTTATATCGCTCGCCTCGATCTGGAGACCTTCGATTTCGAACCGATCATTACCGCCGATTGGGATATTGAAACGATGGCCCTCTCACCCGACAGGAATCAGCTGGCTTACACGATTAATGTAGAGGGCGCCTCTCAACTCAAGGTCTATAATCTCACCACCAGTGAAACCAAAACAGCTCCACTGCCGGACGTGGCACCGGGCGTCGTCGCTCAATGGGACTGGTTCGTAACCTTCTCGCCCTTTTCCCGGCACCTCATTTTCTCCTTCACAACCACTATTCGCACCGCCATATCTACACCTGGAGCCTGGATTCCAACAGAGTCTATGAGATAACGCGCTCTTCCCATGGAGGCGTACCAGAAGCCTCCTTCGCCATCCCCGAGCTCATTCGCTACCCCAGCTTCGACAAAAGGCTGATTCCAGCCTGGATCTATAAACCCCAAGCTGACGGGGATAGACCTTGGCCGGTTGTTGTGTACGTCCATGGTGGCCCGGAAGCGCAGTTCACGCCCTATTTCAACTTCTTGATCCAATATTTCGCGGCCAATGGTTACGCCGTCTTAGCTCCCAACGTGCGCGGCTCCACCGGCTACGGCAAAGCCTACAGCCACCTGGACGACGTCAAGAAGCGCATGGACTCAGTTGCCGACTTGGCTCATGCTGCCTATTGGCTCAAAGAGCAGCCCGGCATCGATGGGGATAAACTCGTTGCCTATGGAGGCAGCTACGGGGGCTTCATGGTCCTAGCAGCCCTGACTCACTACCCCGATCTGTGGGCAGCCGGGGTGAACATTGTGGGCATCAGCAACCTGGTCACCTTCCTGGAGAACACCAGCTTATATCGCCGCGCCCATCGTGAGGCCGAGTACGGCAGCCTGGAAAAGGATCGCCAGTTCCTCGAAAGCATCGCCCCCATCAACCACTTGGATAAAATCGCAGCGCCCCTGATGGTCGTCCATAGCGCCAATGATCCCCGCGTCCCCCTGGGCGAGGCAGAACAACTGGTGGAGGCGCTGAAAGCTCGAGATATTCCCGTCGAATTCCTGGTCATAGAGGATGAGGGGCACAGCATCGTAAAGTACAAGAACAAGAAGATTGTCTATCCAGCCATTGTGGCATTTTTAGAGAAATATGTCGCTGGTCAAGATCCCGATAAATAGAACCACAGGGCCATTTGCTCGCCACCCGTCTCAAATCCTGAGACCAGCAGCGAGCATTCCATTCTCCCCCTTTGACTGACTCTTGACCATCTCGCGCCCCAAGACATGGACCCCTGACCACATGAATGACGGTATAATCTGCCCTCGTAATGGACCACGCGAATCCGTGGCTCAGGACGCCTCCAACAACCAATGAGGGCAAAGGATTTCAATGACCTACCTTGACGGAAATGGGCATAAAGCCTAAGGTGACAGTCTTGCGAACATCCAAAACGAGCAAAAGGCTTCTTTTTGCTATGTTTATCTTGATCCTGATCGGAGCCGGATTTACAGCCTGGACCTTGACGGCACGTTATCAGGATTCCCTCTACACCACAGCCAAATTGAGTTCAATCCCAGAGCATTCTGTGGCCATCGTTTTCGGGGCGGGATACTGGTCCAGTGGCGCGCTGAGCGATGTGCTGCGCGATCGCCTGGATGCAGCCATTGAACTCTACCGTGCGGGACGAGTGAGGAAACTGCTCCTCAGCGGCGACAACCGCGTGGAGGACTACAATGAGCCCGCCAAGATGCAGGAGTATACCCTTGCGCAAGGGCTCCCTGAAGAGGACTTGGTGCTGGATTACGCCGGTCGTCGCACGTATGACACCTGCTATCGGGCAAGAGATATCTTCATGATTTCAGAGGCGATTCTGGTCACCCAGCGCTACCATCTCCCGCGCGCTCTCGTCACCTGTAATGGACTGGGACTCGATACCGTTGGTTACATTGCCGACCGCACACCCTATGTCCATATCCGCTGGTATTGGGTCCGGGAGATACCCGCCCTTTGGCGAGCATGGTGGGATGTGATGATCGCCCACCCCACACCCGTTCTTGGAGATCCCCTTCCCATCTTCCCCCAATGAACTTCGTTTTCTTCTAAAAGGTTCCTTCGTTCCGCCCTTCTTCAGCCTTCTACAATGTAGAGAGGCAGCATGCTATGCCTCTACATTTCCTGCTGAGTGGAAGGACGTACAGCCGTGCGCCCCTACTACAAATAAAAAACGATTAGCTTCGACCTAGGCTTGCTCTAAAGCCCTCTCAAAATCCTCTATCAGGTCTTCCACGTTCTCGATACCCACAGAGAGGCGAATCAGCCCCTCTGTGATTCCCATCTCCATTCGAACCTCCGGCGGTACCCGCGAGTGCGTCATCCCAGCAGGATGTTGGATCATCGTATCGACTTTCCCCAGGCTGACGCCCAGAGTCGCCACCTTTACACTTTCCAACATTTTCTTGGCGGCATCGAACCCACCCTTCAATTCAAAAGCCATCATGCCACCAAAGGCATGCATTTGCCGCCTGGCGAGCTCATGCTCAGGGTGATTCTCCAGCCCCGGATAGTGCACAACTTTCACCTTGGGGTGAGAATCCAGGTATCGAGCGATCCTCATGGCATTCTGGCAGTGCCGCTCCATGCGCAGTTCGAAGGTCCTCAACCCTAGATTGGCCAACCAGGCATCGAAGGGGCTGGCCACGGCGCCGAAACGTCGGCGGATCCATTGGAGATCGCCCCGCACAAAATCCACATGCCGGCTCACAACCACACCGCCCACGATGACACCATGTCCCGAAAGGTATTTGGTGGTTGAATGCACAACCATATCCGCCCCGAGCGTTAAAGGTCGCTGACCGTAGGGCGTGGGGAAGGTGTTGTCCACCAGCAGCCAACAATCATGCCCGCGCGCCAATTCACTCAACATGGACAAGTCGACGATTTGCATGGCGGGATTGGTAGGGGTCTCCGCGATGATCAGGCGAACCTTCTCCTGCTGAGTCAGGGCACATTCCCAAGCTTCACGGGAGTTCTCCTTCACCCAGACTACTTCGATCCCCATGCGCGGTGCAAAGGTATTTAAAAAACCGAAGGTATCGCTGTACAACGAATGCTGCACAACGAGGACATCTCCCTTCTGTGCACACGCCAGGATCGCAGCCGTGACCGCCGCCATGCCCGAAGAGAACACCTTGCCAGCCACAACATCCTCTGGCCGCGATTCTGGACTGGCCCGCACCAGATCCAACCCCTCCAGCAGTGCGTATTTATTTTCCAACAGGCGGAAGTTGGGGTTGTCCAACCGGGTGTAGAAATAACCCTCCTGCTCACCAGACAGGATTGCATCTGCGCTGGCAAAATCAGGGAAGGTGAAAACCGAGGTCTGATAGATGGGTGCAACATGGGCATCTGATGGATCCTGGCGTTCTCCCACGCAATTGACCAACGTGCTCATCCCAAATTTGGGTGAAAATTTTTCCATGGTACCTCCTCATGTGCAAGAATTTCGACACATCTATAGCTGTGACATAGGTCATCTGTTATCAAAATTCCCTCTAACTTTTTTCTGGGATTCTATCAAGGTGCTAATCCTGAGGATTCCCTTGAACTTCCCCATAAAGTCATCAGGCATTCTCTTCCAAGTTGGTATTTTGTGCCTCTCCCAGCACACGCTCCAAGAAGTGCTGCATGTGCTCATAATGGGTGCCCTTCCAATAAATCTGATCGCAACTCTGACAGCGATGAAAGGTATCATACCCTTCTTTCACCTTGGGGGGCAGAAGGTCATAGACATCCGCTTTTGAAACACTTTCCAAGAGACCATTGCAACGGATGCAGCGCGTGAAAGGTCGCACCTGCCGGAAAAGGTCGAACCTCCGCAGGATTTCAACCAGCTCCTCTCTAGGATGCGTGCCGCGAACACAGTAGCCATGCGTCACAAGGTTACGCTTCAGAAGACCCCGATCCTTTGTCAGAAGGACGCGTTTTTCCCCACTCGAGATCGTCGCCAATTCCTCATCGTTGCAATCATTGCGGTAAACCGTGTCGAAGCCCAACATCCGAAGATAACCCGCAAGCCTCCCCAAGTGCGTATCCAACACAAACCGCACCTCTCGAAGGGGCGCAGGCCTCACCCGGACCAGGGCTGCGATGTCTACTGATTCAAAAACCGGATACACACTGACTTGATCCCCCTCTTGCAAGCGGTAAGTGAAGTCCACGGATTCGCCGTTAACCAAGATCAGATCAACTTCCGTATAGGGCACGCCAAGGGCTTCTATGCAATCTTTCACAGCAGGCTTCCCCTGAACCTCATACACAAATCGATTGTGGCGTCGTTCGGGCGATAGGAAATCATTCAATTCAGCGTAGAAGCGAAAAGCAGCTTTCATGGCAATGGATACTTTCTCCCGTCACCTGGCCACTGAGCACCCGATTAATCACACCAGAAACAAAAGATGCTCGATGCACATCTCGGATCAAAGACTCAGATCCTTGCCCTTCCCCGGCCTTATCGGGACGTCTCTTGGTGGATCTGGTTCGAATGGCTCGTAAGCCTTCAACCAGAAGGACTTCTCTTCATAGATCTCATCCATCGACCTTCTCCTTTGAAAATCTGAAGGCAGCCCAACTTGTTCAGTATGGACACGGCCGAGATCCAAGTCAAGCCTCATGGACGAAGTGGGGGCTGACAAAGTCAACCATGGCGTGGCCTTACGAAAGGGATGTAGATCAATAAATGATCAACATTCATGTAACATTTGCCGCCATAATCCGTTTTACTGGGGAACACCCTAAAGGAGAAAAAATTTGAAGACTGGCCATTTTCCTGATGGGATGGGTCTCACTTGACCTTACACTGACCTCAGATTGGTTTTTTAACAAACTTCTTTACGACGGGAACTTATTTGATAAGAAAACGTCCTATTACAAGGATCAGCAATCTTATTCAATCATCGACCGGGAAACAACATAATCTTCCACTTCTGCCGGAGATGTCGGAGGAAAACATGAAAAAGTACATATCGATCGCTTTGCTATTTTCGTTCTTGGTAGCACTCATCCCTTTCAACCTTGCCCAGGCGAGCGCACTCCAGGCTTCCTGTACAGATAAAGCGACCTTCATCAGCGATGTGACCATCCCAGATAAAGCGCGGATCGAGGCGGGGAAGCTCTTTGAAAAAACCTGGCGCTTGAAGAACAGCGGCACCTGCACGTGGAGCCCATCCTATGCCATGGTTTTCGCCAGCGGTCAACAGATGGGCGGACCCGCGTCTGTGACACTCCCTAAATCTGTCAGTCCTAACGGAACCGTCGATCTGAAGGTCACACTCACCGCCCCCAATGCCAATGGCACCTATACCAGTGCCTGGAAGCTGCGGAATGCCAGTGGCGTGATCTTCGGTCTCGGCACCAAAGCCGACCAGCCCTTCTGGGTGCAAATCGTTGTAGGAACGTCCAGCCAACCCAGCCCGGGAAGCTCGAGCGGCTGGAAAGCAGAATATTTTGCCAACACCGATCTGATTGGAAAACCGAAACTCACCCGTACAGATTCTAAGATCGATTTCGACTGGAAACGCAACGCGCCTGCAACGGGATTGCCCAAGGATAACTTTTCGATCCGCTGGACGCAGACCATCGACTTCTCGGCAGGCATCTACCGCTTCAAGCTCCTGGCGGACGATAAAGCCACCCTATGGGTTGGGGACCGCATGGTTCTACGCGTCCCTGCTTCGGGCAGCACTCAAGGGACCTATGATCTTGCCCTGCTTCAAGGAAAGCACAAGGTTACCGTGGAGTACCACGAATTAACTGGCGATGCCCGCGTTCGTTTGACCTGGGAAAAAATTTCCCCTTCCTTCACCGATTGGAAGGGCGAGTACTGGGCCAATGCCGAATTGAAGGGCAATCCCTCCATTAGCCGAAACGACAAAGCCATCGACTTCCGTTGGCGGGAGAAGGCCCCCGTGATCGGGATGCCCCGCGATAAATTCTCTGCCCGGTGGATGCGGACCGTGAATTTCCAAGATGGCCTCTACCGCTTCAGCGCCAAGGCCGATGATGGTATCCGGGTTTACATCGACGGGACTCGCGTTTTGAATGAATGGCATTCAGCCACTGGAACCACTATCTATACCTTTGATAAACAACTGAAAGGCAACCACGCCATCGTCGTGGAATATTACGAAGGTACAGGGAATGCAGTGGTAAAGGCCTGGTGGGAGAAGGTCGTCCCAGCACCTCCAACACCAACCACGCCCCCACCAGTGCCCCAAATCGTTTATTCCTTCGCTGAGCAGTTTTGTTCGGCGCAATGGAGCAGCGGAGCGGGTGTCCTGCCCTGCCCCGGAACAGATGGGGATACTAATGGTTTTGTGCTGCGCCCCGAGAATCCCGTCTTGGAAAACGGTGTGACTGAGACCCAACTGACATTGCGCACCGTGCCGCAGCAAATTCCGGACGGTCTCATCCGAGGAACCTTCCCGGATTTTACTGTCCAATCAGGGGATCATTTTAAAGCAACCATTGGCTGCCTCTCGGGAGCCACAGCATGCGACGTGATGTTCCAGCTCAACTACCGCATCGGGGATGGGAACATCCAAAACCTTGCGAGTTGGACCGAGACGAATAATGGTCAAACACAGACGGTCGATATCGACCTTACCCCACTGGCGGGTAAGTCTGTCAAGTTCATCCTCACCGTACTGGCCAACGGCCAGCCAACGGATGATCAGGCTCTTTGGATCCTGCCTCGGATCATGCGCTAGATCTTGCTGACCCAGGCACCCCCGGATCTCCTGGGCCCCCGACCGGTGTCCCGGGAGATCCATTTTTAATAGGGGGAACGATCTCTGGCGCGCAGGGAACATACGGCGCACCCCTTTGGATATAGATTCATCCATCTCACAGTGAAGTGTCCAACGACCCCGACGATGCCCTTGGATTGACAGAGGGTGTGGTAGCGATCGGCGATCCGTCGCAGGGAGAGGAGCGAATCAACTACAGCCCATTGACTTTGGAAACATTCTCCTCCTCGCATAATGGCAGCGGGGATCGTGTTGTGACCCCTTGTGGATATTCAATGGTCGAGGTGGGCTGAATCTTCATCGACACCATCTCCGAGGAGATCGCCTGCGGTTAACCGGCGATCCACTCCCTCTTGACGGCCATCCTTTAGCTCACAAAACAAACAAATACAGGAGGGTGTCCTCAAGACCATGGTAGGATTGTGTTTGGATCCTGGACCCCCCACCGCGAGAGGAGAAATCATGGCGAAACCCAATCTCATCCTGACTTTGGCGAAAGTGATCATTGCGGCAGCTTGGGCAGATGGAATGGTGTCTCACGAGGAAGTCAACTGCTTAAAAGACCTCCTTTTCAGGATCCCCGATCTCAATGCCAGAGATTGGGCAAGCCTGGAGATCTATATTGATTCCCCGATCGGGCCTGATGAGCGAGAGCGTCTCTTAGAGGGGCTTCAAATGGCATTGAGATCGCGATCCGACAAGCAATTAGCCCTCTCTGCACTGGATGATCTGATCCATGTAGAAGGAGAGATTACACAGGAAGAGGTTGAGGTGTCAGAGGAGATCAAAGCTGCCATCCAGTCTGCCGGGGTTGGGATTCTAGGTGGAATGAGCAAACTAATGTCGGGCCCTATCCTGCGTCGCTCACAGGCCATCGCCGGCGCACCTAATCGTGAGGTTTTCCTGGATGACTTCATGAAAAACAGCGTGTTTTATGGCGTTCGACGACATTTGAATGAGAGCGACATTCAATTGGACCTCCCTGAAGAGGATTTATGGAAATTAAGCCTGGCCGGAGGATTGATGGCTCGGGTCGCCCATGTGGATCGCGAGGTGAACGAAGGAGAATTTGATAACATGTTGGATTCCCTACAGCGGAACTGGGGGTTACCCAAAGAAGCTGCAGCTATCGTTGCTGAAGTTGCCATCTCCGCCGTGGCAGCAAATATGGACTATTATCGTATGGCTAGAGAATTCTTCTCCTGCACCACGGAGCAGGAACGCTTCCGTTTCCTAGATATGCTTTTTGCGGTGGCGGATGGCGACGGCATGGTATCCTACGAAGAGACGGAACAAATAAGATCTATCGCACGACATCTGAAATTGACCCACAAACAATTCATTGATGCCAAACTGAAAATCCCCCGGAATCGGAGATCAAGCTAAGAAGCGTAACCTCCTTCTTTCCCCTGCTCTTGTACTAAAGCCCCTACGACTGCCTTGCGGATCTTGAATGGTATGGCCAGCCTTGCGGCTTCAGAACCCGAGACGACCCCATAACCTGCCCCTATGTGCAAGCAGCGTTGTAAGAAACCTTCCCGTTGCTTCGAGCTTCCGGGATCCAAAGCTAAAACCTGCCGTGGGTTCAAAACCGGCGGCAGGTTATCCGACATAATGACGTTCAATGGAACGTTACTTTACTCGATGTCAATCCGAAGGAGAAAAGATCGCCCATAGTGCAGGCGCTTTCATTCTCAGCAATTGGTTCACAATCTCGTTTGCCTCTTCCAGGTACTCTCTAACCGCCAGAAACGGGGAATGTTTCTCTGCTTTCGTGAGTCCGATGAGACCCTGAAGTGCAAGCATCACGACTCTCTTTCCTTTGAATAGGTCGTTCAACAAAACCTCAACACCAAAACGACTGCGGGCGATCTGATCCAGGAAGGGCAGAAGATCCTCCCTGTAATACACCCTTTGGCCCGTCAGGTGGGCTGCCAAATTCGGCATCTCCCCTCGTTTGGCGTAGCCAAGAACCGCCTCCGCCTCTCTTCTCAAAATGGGGGAAAGCAGAGTCTCGATGTGATCCTGGGAGAGATTCGTAAGATCAGCATCCATAAAGACCACCACATCGCCTCGCGCTCCCTCAATGCCGGTCGCCAGTGCCTGGCCTTTACCCTGATTTTCCTCAAAATGGATGAGTCTGATCTCCTCCCCGAACTTCTCCAGCATCCTCATACTCCGATCTGTGGAACCATCGTCCACACAGATCACCTCTGAGAAAACCGGGCTTGAAAGCAGGGTTTCAACCACCCGAGATACGGTTGTCTCCTCGTTGAAAACCGGGACGACCACAGAAACATTCACGGGGTTTTGCGTTCTCATGCCTCACTCTCCTTTAACTTGTGAGGTAAAAATAACAAGATCCCGTTATTCAAATATCTTGCCAGATGTTATCTCTTTGTCTTTTGAAGATCCGTCCTCAGCTACCCGAAACGGAGGGGATCAGGTGCTTGGTCATGAGGACTGAGGACAGGGCTTAAGGGGACAAGCTGACCATTCACAGCAACGATGAAGGGCACTTCCATCGGCAATTCAAGGAGAGTTTCAAGATCTTTTGCCGTAGCTCCTTCCTTCGGTTTAATCGAGGCAACCGATGCAGAATTCTGCGTGTATTTCCTGAGACAGCCGCTGGTCTCCCACC
>Ga0154793_1033_pt1 | contig 13696 bp, 15 predicted proteins | sample Rifle2008BG16ft_FD_105801 | JGI IMG/M metagenome (GOLD analysis project Ga0154793, IMG submission 105801) | Chloroflexi bacterium RBG_16_48_8 | reverse complement strand
GGGCTATGGAACGATGGTTTTCGTAAGCAGATCATGATCAATAATCATGGACATTTATGGATGCTTGAAACCACGATCCAGCAATTTCAGAAACGCTACCAGCTTCCTGGTGTGTATCGGGTTATCGATTGGCATAGGGCGGTCAGGGAGTTCTTTTTCACGAGAGATCGGGGAGGTAATTGGGGATCGAATTTTGTCCATGCAGAAGAAGCAGAGACTTCTTTGGCCCTCTACCTACATCCTGAAATGGTGGATATGAAATACGCAGTGAATACGAAAGGCAAAGCCTACCTGCCGGAAGGCCACTTTGATACCTCTGTCGATCCTTTTGGTCGACCGAGTCGATGGTCGGAGGGGCAAGGCCACTTCGCCATTGAGATTAAAGCCACACCTGAAGGGGTGGTGGGCAATGCGGCTGACGCCGAAGCTTGGAAAGCCAAGCGCCCCTTGGCAGCTATACTAAGGTATCTGACGTTGCTCGTGGATGATATCTTGGAGGCTTTCCCTACAGGACAGGTGCCACCAGTAGAGGAAGTTACTTTACGAACAGCAGAGGAAATGGAACCCTATCTCCGTGAACCGATGTGCGAAGGATGGAAATCAGTCTATGCGCTTCCGCTGATTGGTCAAAGGTGAAGTTGAGGGAATTGCTAACATGGATCGATTGAGGGTTGCAGTCATTGGCGTTGGTCGAATTGGCCTTGTTCATGCTGAGAATATGGCTCATCGTGTACAAGGCGCGGAGCTTGTAGCGATGACGACCTCCGTTCCAGCTCGAGCGGAAGAGGCACGTCGTAGGTGTGGCGATGTCCCTGTCTACGCCTCAATAGAGGATCTTCTTGATGTCGCAACATTGGATGCTGTAGTCGTTGCTAGCAGTACATCAGCCCATTTGGCAAATATAAAAGACTGTGCTTCTGCTGGACTACATATCTTCTGTGAGAAACCATTGGCGCTCAGTTTGGAAGATTGCGATGCGGCGATCTCATCTGTTGAGGATGCTGGTGTGACACTCATGGTCGGTCACGTTCGTCAATTTGACTCCGGATACATGCAGGCGAAACGAGTGATCGAGGAGAATGGAATTGGGAAACCGATCGTCTTTCGCGCCATCGCAGGCGATCAGGATCCTCCACCACCAAGCTTTGCCGACCCGTCCGTTAGCGGCGGGCTGATAGTTGATGCTGGATACCATGATCTTTACCTTGCTCGCTGGCTCATGGCCGACGACATCGTAAGGGTTTATGCTGAAGGCGGGGATTTGGTCGATCCTGCAATTGGAGAAGTCGGTGACGTTGATAATGCCATCGTTGATTTCCGCTTTGCAGGTGGCGGGCTCGGTACGCTATTTATCTCAAGGACAACTAGATATGGCCATGACGTAAGGGTGGAGGTTGTGGGTCAGGAAGGCGCTGTTCACGTCGGCACTCTGCGGCAAACACCGCTGAATATATTAACCAGGGCAGGTGTTCATCATGATGTGATCCCGGATACTGCTGCGCGCTATGCTGATGCCTTCGTAACCGAGTTGCAGGTCTTTGTGGATCACATCCTGAAAGGGAAGCAACCTCCTGTTACAGGTGAAAATGCACGTGAGGCATTAGCTGTGGGATTAGCCGCACACCAATCAATGTGTGAGGGACGACCAGTATCATTGAAGGGCCTGTAACGCGAAAAAAGCTAATGAAACTTTCGATCGTATTATCTACCCATCCCGCCCAGTTTGAGGCGGTAGCGTTCAAAGGTGACTTCCAGAAGCACATCTCTGAAATTGCTGGTTTGGGATATGATGGCGTTGAACTTGCGATACGGGATCCCAACTTGGTCAATTCGACTGAGTTAGGGCAGATGATAGCGTCGCATGATTTGGTCGTACCAGGCATAGGTACCGGTCAAGCTTGGGGAGAAGAAGGATTATCTTTCACAAGCGATGATCCTTCTATACGAGCTGCTGCTATCGATCGTACCCTTGCACATATCTCCTTAGCTGCACAATTCAATGCCATCATCATTGTTGGGCTCCTTAGGGGTGTAACGCCAAGTGGTCACTCTAAGGAAGAATCGATGGCCTATCTTGTCGACGCGCTTAAAGTATGTTGCTCTTCGGCTGCTGAGAAGGAAGTGCGACTGGCCTTGGAACCTCTCAATCGATATGAAACGGACCTTATTAACAATGTATCTGAAGGATTATCCCTTATTCAGCATGTCGGAGTGGAAAATCTAGGCTTACTTTTAGATACATTCCATATGAATATTGAAGAACCATCTATTACAGATAGCATCCGAGCGTGTGGGAATCGGATTTTTCACTTCCATGTGGCTGATTCCAATCGCTGGTATCCGGGAGCAGGACACTTGGATTTTATTCCCATCCTTGAAGCGTTATATCAGGCCGGTTATGGAGGTTATATCTCGGGTGAATTCATGCCTCAACCAGATGCAAACACAGCAGCCAAGCTAGGTATTGCTCATCTACGTAACCTTCAAGAGGAAAGGCTCGCCTTCCATGATTGAGAGGTTAAAACAGATTCCGGGCATGACCCTTTATCCACGTTCGGTGAGAAGGGTCGAGGGATCGACTTTTTTTCTGGCACGTGAAGTTCAAAAGAAGTTCTTGGGCATCATGGGTAATCAAAAGGATTTTGAAGGGCAGATGCGAGGGGAAATCTTAATGTGCCCATTAACAGCAAATAACGCAGCTGTTATAAGGAATCGGATTCCCCAATTACACCCTCAGCCTTTGGGACTTTCACAATCCTTCGGCTTCGGCGATCGGCTGGGGCTTGCCACACCTGGGCATATCCTAGCTTTACAGAAATCACGTGCTATCGCTCCCATATTTGCACAGCAATCTATGCGGGAGAATGCTCGTACTGGTCGGACACCTCAAGAAGTTCTCGACGATGCCATGTGGGGAGTTTTTCAGGAGGGATGGCGGGAGCCATGGGGCGCCGATGCAGATCATCTCAATCATCCCGATGATATCGATCATTGTGTCACAGCGGGTTACAGCTTCTTCACCTTCGATCCGGGAGAATTTGTCGATAATACAGTAGAGCATGATTCGTTGAAGACGATCCAAGAGAAATTTCGATCACTTCCTTGGGACATTTTTAAAAGATCGCCTCGTGAAATGGAAGAAGCTTATGTTGGTCAAACGGTAAATCTGGGATCTGGGTTTTCGATGACTTTTGACCTGCAAACTTTGCTGCGGGCAGGATGTAAGTATGGGCATGCTATTGGCCAAGTTGTCCGTATGTATCGACACTTGACCAGGCTAACGAAGAACTTTGAGCTGGAAATATCGGTGGACGAGACAGAGACTCCTACCACCATTGAAGAGCATTACTTTATTGCTGCTGAGTTGAAACGGCTCGGGGTGAATTGGATCAGCCTGGCTCCGCGATATGCCGGACGTTTCGAGAAAGGGGTGGAATATATTGGCGATTTGAATAAATTCGAAGACGATCTAAAATTTCATGCTGCAATTGCTCGAAAAATTGGTCCTTATAAGCTGTCCCTTCATTCAGGATCGGACAAATTTAGCATTTACCCCATCTTTTCCAACCATACGAATGGCATCGCCCACCTGAAAACAGCAGGTACAAGCTATCTAGAAGCCCTTCGTGTCATAGCCAAGCTGAATCCTGGTTTGTTCCGTGCTATTTATTCTCTTGCTATCGAACGATATCCGCAGGATCGTTCTACCTACCATGTCTCTGCTGATCTGTCGCATGCACCAAAAATCGATCAGTTTAAAGTTGATGAGCTGCCCCGTGTACTTGATGATTTTCATGCGCGGGAGATTCTGCATGTGACCTATGGTTCAGCATTAGCACAGTTAAAAGACAAGATCCTTGCATCCCTTTCTGAGAACGAGAGTGATTATTTGCGGGTATTACAAGAGCATTTTGTAAAGCACTTGCAGTCGTTTACGCAGGGTGAGTAAATAAATGAATCTAGATGATCTCATGCAACTTTATGATTTTTCTGAAAAGACTGTAGTGATCACGGGTGGGGCAGGGATTCTCGGTGGTGAGATGGTGTGTGCCCTTGTGGGATGTAGTGCCAATGTCGCCATCCTTGATCGTGCGCCGGAGCAAGCCGATCGTATCATTGATCGATGTGATGCTGGTCCAGGTCGATTGATGGTCATCGATGCAGATGTTCTGGATCTTGATCGATTAATGCAGGCTGATGCTGCCATTAGGTCTGAATTTGGTTGTCCTGCGGATATGTTGATCAATGCTGCGGGAGGGAACGATAGTCGTGCCACTACGAGTGAGGAGCTTTCTTTCTTCGACCTGCCAGAAGAGGCATTGCGTAATGTTTTAGACCTGAACATTTTAGGCACATTCCTCCCTTGTCAGGTATTTGGAAGGGGAATGGCTATGGTGGGTCGAGGTGCTATTGTGAACATCTCATCAATGAATGCCATGCGACCTTTAACGCGCATCCCTGCCTACTCAGCTGCCAAAGCAGGCGTGAGCAACTTTACGCAGTGGCTTGCAGTCTATATTGCTAGAGAGTATTCGCCGAATATTCGTGTCAACGCCATTGCACCAGGTTTCTTCTTTACCGAACAAAACCGTTTTTTGCTTATGGATGAGAGTGGTGATTTAACCAAGCGCGGTCAAGCTATTATCGACCATATACCGATGGGGCGGTTTGGCAGTCCTGAGGATCTTTTAGGTACAACCCTATGGTTGCTTTCAGACGCAGCTCGTTTCGTTACTGGAATTGTTGTGCCTGTAGATGGTGGATTTTCAGCTTTTAGTGGTGTGTAAATGGACAATGCAGGAGTTTTATCGAGGTGATTGGGAAGAGTGGAATCGATAAATCATTAACTGAAGACGATATCGAGGCGGTGCTTGTTGAAGGTCTGGCCTCATTGAGGATCCAGGGCAAGCGTATCCTGGTCGTCATTCCGGATGGTACTCGCACGATGCCTCTTCCTCTGTTCTTCCGTTTAATTGTAAGACATCTCCGTGAACGAGATGCAGGAGCGATAACTTTTTTAATTGCACTGGGAACTCATCCGGCGTTGTCAGAACCTGCGAAGCTGAATCTTTTGGGGCTTACAAAGGAGAAAAGAGAAGACAAGTATGCTGAAATTCACATACTTAACCATCGGTGGCAAGATCCAGGAACATTAGTCTCTCTCGGTGAGATCTCTGCCGAGGAATTATCAGCATTGAGCGAAGGTAGGATCAAAGAAAAATTAGAAGTCCACATAAACAGGTTTGTTTTGGAAAATGATCAGATTTTGATCTGTGGTCCCGTATTCCCCCATGAGGTGATTGGTTTTTCGGGTGGGAATAAATATTTCTTCCCTGGCCTGGCAGGACAAGCCATCATTGATTGGACGCATTGGTTGGGAGCATTGCTGACATCTTATTCGATTATCGGGAAGTTAGATACTCCTGTGCGCGCTGTTGTCGATCATGCTGCGTCTCTTATTCCAACCCCGAACAGTGCAATTTGCCTGGTCGTGAAGGATAAGGGGGATGTGGCAGGAATCTACTTTGGAACACCCAAAGAAGCGTGGCGAGCGGCAGCTCAACTTTCATCTTCTCTTCATATCCGTTGGGTGGAGAAACCCTACAACCGGGTTTTCTCGATGGTTCCAACCCAGTATGAAGACCTTTGGATAGGTGCCAAAGGAATGTATAAGGTAGAGCCAGTGGTTGCTGATGGAGGTGAAGTTGTCATCTATGCACCACACATCCATGAGATCAGTATGACCCATGGGGATTTCATTCGACAGGTTGGATATCACGTTCTGGATTATTTCTTGGAACAAAGGGATCAATTCATGCATATCCCTCTAGCCGTATTAGCCCATTCCACGCATTTGAAAGGAATAGGGGAATATTCGAATGGAATTGAGGAGCCGCGGATCATGGTTACCCTGGCTACGCAAATACCAAAGGAAATCTGTGAGGAAGTTAATCTAGGCTACTGGGATCCATCCTCCCTTCACATTGGGGATTGGGTGGATCGTGAGGATGAGGGGATTCTGGTGATACGAAGAGCTGGCGAAATGCTCTATCGCCTTGTTGAGCATTGAGGATGTTCAGAGTGCAAACGCCAAGAAAGAAAAGCTGGTCCCATATGAGCACTGACGCTTCCTATGAAGTTCATCCCACTCAAGCTGAGCCACCCTTCGTGCTCGCAATCGATGTGGGTTCATCATCCGTCAGAGCCTTATTATTCGATCGGTTTGCCAGGAGCATCCAATCTTGTCATGCACGGCAATCTGTAACGTTTGAGACTCAAACAGATGGGGCTGCAGTCATTAATGCGGATCTTCTTCTTGAAGTAACTTGGAATTGCATTGATGAGGTACTTAGCAAGGCCAATTCACTGGTTAAGGACATTGTTGGGGTTGGTAACTGTACACTCGTAAGCAATATTTTAGGACTTGATAAGATGGGTAGTGCAATTACCCCTATCTTTACCTATGCAGATACACGCGGTATGGATGATGTTGCCATTCTTCGAAACCAGATGGATGAAAATGAAACCCATCAACGAACCGGATGTATCCTCCACCCAAGTTATCTCCCCGTACGATTCCATTGGATAAGGCGAGTGCATCCTGAATTATGGGAGCGGGTATCTCACTGGATGACAATCGGCGAGTACATGCTCTTCAAACTCTTTGGTGAGACAGCAGTTAGCTACTCGGTGGCCTCCTGGTCTGGGATGTTAAATCGTCACAAATTAGTCTGGGATGATCAATTTTTTAATTTGTTGTCTATTCCCTCAGGGGCATTATCAAAATTGGTCGATCTCGATGTTAAATGGTGCGGATTACGCAAACCTTTTACAGATAGATGGCCTGGATTAGTAAATACACCATGGTTTCCAGCTGTAGGCGACGGGGCTGCGGTGAATGTGGGTAGCGGGTGTCTGGATAGACAGTGTCTTGCCATAACGATGGGCACATCCACTGCAATCCGGGTATTACTTGATGATGTTCCCAAGATACCTCAAGGTCTGTGGTGCTATCGCCTTGACCAAAACGCTTCACTACTTGGAGGTGCACTGAGTGAGGGGGGTAATGTTCTGGAGTGGTTGAACCATATTTTTCAGATGAAGGAAACAACTGAATTTGAAAGTGAACTTACGAAAATGTTACCTGGCGAACATGGCTTAACTTTTCTACCCCTCCTGGCTGGTGAAAGGAGCCCGGGTTGGATTGGTTCAGCGCGGGGAATTATTGCTGGCCTTTCGTTAGCTACTGAAGCGAGAGATATTTACCATGCTGGGTTAGAAGCCCTTGCCTGCCGAATAGGCTTAGTGTACGAACGTGTAATATCTGCAATACCTCACGACGCCAAGGTAGTTGTAAGCGGTGGTGTACTGCTTCATTCTCCACTGCTTCGTCAAATCTTGTCGGATGTCCTGGGTGCGCCCATCTCAACCTTCCCTTTTTCTGAGCCCTCCTCTAGGGGTATATCCATGTTGGTCCTTCGTTCCCTAGGTATCGTCCCCGATCTGGGAACTTTCCCATGTAAGATTGACGATGTGGTACACCCCGACCCTGAGAACCATAAAAGATATCAAGAGATCATTCGGCGCCAGACTGAACTCTATCAACAAATGATCTTGGAGGATCGAACATGAAGAGATAGCTATCGGAAATTTCTATTTGCTATGACTCATTAACTGCCAGCATAGGTCATTATTGGAACTTGTGTCTCTGAAATTGGAGTCCATGGCAAGAGAAGAATGATCGCGAAAAGGGATCTTTTGTTGAAGCGAGTCGAAGTACGAAAAAATCAGCGGAAAGGAAGGCATTTTATGAGTAGAGAACCCATGATAAAGAGAAAAACAGCCATCGGATATAAAACCGAAGAAAAAACGGTCATGAGAGGTTATGACTTAAGTGACCTCGCCGAGAAGGGATATTCCTTTTATGATGCGATGTTCATCCTATATCAAGGCAGTATCCCAACAAGTGCAGAAGAGGAAATGCTGAAATATGAGATGGGGGAGTTTATGGAGCATTCCATGTCACCCTCCGCCGCGTCCGCAATTGCTGTGATCGCTGGAAGACCCAATCTACCCACAGCTATCGCTGCCTCTATTATGACCTTCGGGGGTGTCCATGGTCCGGGTGCAGCTCACGGATATATGATGAACAAGTACATCGAACGAGCCCAGAAGGAGGGAAAGTCCCCTGAAGAGATGGGGAAGATTCTTGTAGATGAATATATGGATGCTGGCGAGCCGGTCATGGGGATGGGACAACCCCAGCATCGTGATGGTGATCCAAGGGCGGAGCCGACCCATCTCAAACAGGAGGAGCTGAAAATCGATGGCGTTTATTTGAAGCTCCAAAGATCTATTGAAAAGCATTTTCACGCACGTCGCGAGCGTGAAGGCAAATCCTTTGTTGGCGTGAATGTAGTCGGAGCGGGGAACACGGCACTTATGGACATTGGTTTTTCACCCAATGCGGCGTGGTGTATTGGAAGTGTTTCGCGGGGCTATAGTTGTGCAGCACATGCCCTATATAACATGAAGAGAGGTCGAGCTTGGGCTGCATCCAGGAATGAGCCCATGGTGCAGATGTTGGATCTTTCCCTAATTAAATATGTAGGTCCCGAGGATCGTGAAGTACCTACTCAGGAAGAGCGGCAGGAATATGCACGTAAACAGAAAGAGTCAGGAGAGTATAAGAAATGGGTGATTTAGATAAGAAAGTCATCGGTAATTTGAATGATCCTCGATTACCTTACGATTATAACAAAAGACCTTACGGTACAGTATCCATGGACACCACCCGACCACCTTTTCAATGGGCATCAGAGGTCGCATACAAGAATGCGTACCGTATTGTTGCACGAGGCTACGACACAACCCATTTAGTGGAATTGGGTTATGGTCTTGTGGATATTCTATTTATTGACTTCCAATCCAGGATTCCCTTGATTGAAGAGGAAAAGATGTTGAATTATGTCATGATCCTGTCTTTGGAGGATGGCCTTTCGATGCCTGCTGTATTATCGAGGATCGTCGCCCGATCAAAGACCTTTCTAACCCAGGCTTGCGGTACCTCTATTCTCGCTTTTGGCCACGCATACGGCGCCTTTTCAGCCTTTGGAAATATGCTTATTGAGGGTTTGGCCAAGGTAGAAGAGTATGGAAAAACAATGGATGCCGTGGCGTTGGAATTGGTTAAGGATAAGTTGGGAGATCCAGCGCTTGGCGTTTCAGATCTGATGCTTAAGGATCCAGCAGCCAAGAAGATGTTTATCAGGGCAGAAGAACTAGGGGTGGCTGGCCAATATATCGCTTTTACGAAAGAGGTCGTTAAGGCGGCACAGCAGCAAAGTGATCATGCTGTCGACCTGGATATGCTTGGTGCAATCGGGGCAACGATGATGGATCTTGGTTTTTCACCCGAAGCGACTTGGGCAATCATAGCGATCACACGTTCCTTTGGCGCTGGAGCGCATTATATCGAAGAGGTCGAGAGGGAAGACTATACAAGCTTAGGTCAGGAGCTCACCCCGAAAGAACTCTATGATGGTCCTGAAGACCGCCCCGTTCCCCCATTGGAAGATCGGGATAAAATCGCCAAGCCTGCGCAAACCTTCACTCCAGATGAATGGAAGGAAGCCTTCGAAGAGAGGAAAAAACTTCACGGCAGTGGGTATGCGATCATCGAAGAAGTGAAAGATCCCAGCGAAAAGACATAGAAAAGGTAGGAGAATGAAATGACCGATAAAACGCACTTTGATAGCGATGCTCAAGAGATTGAAGACTTATATCAAAGGTCACGCAAGGCATTCGAAGAGGCGGAATTCTGGCCTCAAGAGCGCGTCGATGAAGTCGTCGCTGCTGTAGGTTGGGAATGGCAAAAAGTGGATACAGCAAAGGCATTAGCCAAATTGGCTGTGGAAGAGTCTGGAATTGGTGTTTACGAGGATAAGGTAAGTAAAATCCAGACCAAAACACGCGGCACCTTATGGGATATGAATGGCGTGAAAACATGTGGCTTGGTCGAGGAGGATCCGGAGAGAGGTTTGAGGATCTTTACCAAACCTATGGGAGTTGTTGCCAATGTTGTCCCCTCCACCAACCCAGAATCGACGGTATGCTGCATTGGGCTCAGCCTCTTAAAAACGCGAAACGCGATGATTGTTTCTCCACATCCTCGCACTCAAGGAAGTTCTTATCTTACCGTTGAGTATGGTCGTAATGCGCTTCGCAAAGTGGGCGCCCCAGAAGACTTGATGTTGTGTGTTCAAAATAGCAGCCGTGCCCAAGCTCGAGAGTTGATGGAGAGATGCGATTTCGTCGTAGCAACCGGGGGTGCAGCGCTTGTGCAAGTGGTCTATGCCGCTGGGAAACCTTGCCACACAGTAAGTTCCGGCAATGTAGTCTCCATTATTGATGAAACCGCAAATTTGAAGGCTGCTGCAAATAAAATCGTTCGATCGAAAGTAGCCAATAACTCAGCATCATGTTCTTCCGAAAATGCAGTTGCTATTGAAGCCACTGTCTATGATGAAATGCTGGAATGCCTGGAGGCTGAGGGTGGTTATTTATGCAGCACAGAGGAACGTGAGAAATTGAGGGCTCTCATGTGGCCAGATGGTAAAACACTCAATCGAGATATTGTCGCAAAACCGGTAAGCTATCTTGCAGAGAAGGCGAGAATTGATGTGCCGGAAGGTACACGTTTTCTTATGGTGCTTGGTACAAAAGCCGGCCCTGAAGATCGATTTTCTGGTGAGAAAATTTCCCCCGTCCTCACAGTGTGGAAGTGGACAGACTTCAGTGAAATGATCGAGCGGATGAAGGAGATGCATCGCTTCTCTGGTGAGGGACATTCCGCTTCCCTTCATTCTGAGCGCGATGAACGGAGGGTAGAGTTGGCAATTAAAGCCAATGTCGGGAGGGTTAATTGCAACATGCCTCATGCAATGGCAAACAGCGGTAGTTGGTTCAATGCGAATCCATTTACAGATACATTAGGTGGTGGTTCATGGGCTGGCAACATGACCAGTGAGAATGTGAATTGGAAGCATTTCCTAAACTACACATGGCTATCGGAACCATTCCCAGAATATATCCCCAGCGATGAGGATTTATTTGGCGAATATTTTAAGAAATGGGGCAGAGATTAAATTTTATCTGGTTTTCGCTCCCGATTAACGAAGAGATCAACACATGATCAACGCTTTCCTTTTTGACTTCGGCCAAACTTTGGTTGACTCGTCTGATGGTTTTCGTGAAGCGGAGAAAATTGCGGAGACAAGGATATTTTCGGAATTAGGATTGGAATCTTGGTCTGAATTCCTTGCAGAATATCGGCGCTTGCGAAAAGACTACCAAGCGCAGTCCAACTTCTCCAGGGCAACTCTCTGGCATGACCTTTACGATCACTTCGGTCGAGAGTCAGACAGGGAAAGCCTAATAGAGATGGAGCTAGAGTACTGGGATGTGGTCAAATCTAATACAAGACCCTTTCCGGAAACCTTCATGGTGTTAGAGCAATTATCATCGAATTACAGGTTGGGGATGATAACCAATACCCAAGGGCAACAATCCTCTGACACACATCGAATGAGCCTTTTCCCTGAGCTTGAGGAATTTTTCGAGGCAATTGTTGTGGCAGGGCAGGATGATATACCTCCGAAACCAGATCCTGCACCTTTTCAATTTTGTTTGAATAGTATGAATATTTCCCCTGGAGAAGCGATATATGTAGGAGACGATTGGAGAATTGATATTTGTGGAGCTGCAGATGTGGGACTCCAGCCAATCTGGATCAAACATCATTTGGTATCATGCACATGGCCAAACGTGGAAACGCGCGTTCCTGTCATCACGAATCTTGAGCAATTGCTCGAATTAGCTTTCTGGTGAATTGTTTCATATCTTAAGGATAGAAGTTCTCGACAAGTTGATTGCATGAGTCATTCAATGGGAAATGTATGTGTATGAATCTTTCACCAAAATGAAGGAGATGAAGCATCTCAAATTTAATAAAAGTGGATTATTACGCCATGATCCTGTTTGGAGGTTGTGATGGGTGAAAAAGAATACTCAATGATGGATGTCGCTTCTAGTGTATGTACTATTCTAAACTTACCCTCACCTGCCCAAACGGAAGGAAATCCAATTGCGGAGATTGTCTCGAGTCTAGATGGTCTAAGGAAAGTTGCGATCCTGGTGCCAGATGGAATGGGGTTGTTTACATGGGATCTATGGAGACACAAGATGCCGTACCTGGACTCGCTGCACACTAATCGTTCACTTATATTGCGCTCTGTAATGCCTTCGATTTCTCCTGTTAATTTTGCGACCATTGTTTCAGGGACGGATGTGGAAGGCCATGGTATTCTTATTCGTACTGGAAAATTTAAGTGCGAGACTCTCTTTGATCTAGTGCGTAACGCTAGTCGAAAGAGTGCAGGTATTGGACAGGATAGCTATACCGGTTGTGAATTAATGGGGAAAAACGCTGATATTTGTGGATGCACCCGGGAAGGATCTAACTATGACATTGCGGCAAAGATTATTGAAATCGTTGATGTGTATGAACCCGACTTCCTTATTGCCCAATTCATTCAAGTTGATGATTCCTTCCATAAGTGTGGACCCTCATCTCCTTCGGTAGTACCTATATTAGCCGATATGGATACAAGGATGAAGGAACTTGTAGAGTATCTTCGTCCTTTGGGGTACGGCATCATCATCCTGTCTGATCACGGACAGCATGATCTACCCGTCATATCGCCTAAGGGGAATAAAGGTGGTCACGGGACAGATAGCCCTGAGGATTGTTTAGTTCCTTGTACCTGGATATGAAATGATATGGAGCCGATCAAAATAGAATGTTTGAATGGGTTAAATGAATATTAAAGTCCGTATTAGCTTGTTATGAAAGTGGTGGGAGAGGCTATTTCTCGGGATTAATATATTTGGTTCAAATGATTTTGGAAGGTCAGTTGTGAAGAGATAGTAGGCGAAAATTTCCATTTTCTACGACCAATCAACAGGTAGCGCAGGCCAATAATGCGAATTTGTGTTCCCGAAATTGGAGCCTATGGCAAGATAAGAATGCTCGCGAAAAATGATCTTATGTTGAAGCAAGTTCAATATGGAAAAAATCAACATAAAGGAAATGAATTTCATGAGAACCCATGATAAAGAGAAAAACAGCCATCGGATACAAGACCGAAGAAAAGACGGTTATGCGAGGCTATGAACTAAGTGAGCTGGCCGAAGAGGGATATTCCTTTTATGATGCAATGTTCATCCTGTATCAAGGCAGAATCCCCACTAGTATTACAACGTTAGATTGGCACAAATCATGCATCTCTCTGGTGAAAATCAAGACGGGAGAGAGGCTGGATGAACGAGCTGGTCAAGATCACTGAACAGATGCCACCACTTTCTGGTCGAGAGCCGATCATGAATCTTGGACCCGATGATCTCGAAACACTGTTGGAGGAACTCAAGATCTACCACTCGCACTTCAGCTCCTTGTTCGCAAGGCGGGAGCAGGGTGAGTGGGCAGAGAAATACATGCAGGGCCAGTTGCTGCCTCTGGATCGCAAATCGATCCAGCCCATGGCCATGGCTGTCGAAGGGGGCAATGTCCAGGCCATGCAGCAGTTCATCAGCCAAAGCACATGGGAGGATGAGCCGATCCTGCGCAAGCATCGCC
>Ga0154793_1019_pt1 | contig 13972 bp, 6 predicted proteins | sample Rifle2008BG16ft_FD_105801 | JGI IMG/M metagenome (GOLD analysis project Ga0154793, IMG submission 105801) | Chloroflexi bacterium RBG_16_48_8 | reverse complement strand
GTATGCTGGGGATCCGGGGGAAGATGTGGTGGTTGTGGTCGATTACAATTTTCCTGTGCTTGTCCCCTTCCTCAACCAGATATGGCCAACCTTGCACTTCAGCTCTGCACGTCTTGCGAGAGTAGAGGATTATCGGATGTCAGAACCTCTACCACCTCCACCCTTTACAACAGCGACTTACACATTAGAACCGACGCCAACGGTGGATGGAACAGCGACATTCACGCCTACGCTGTCCTTAACACCCACCATCACCAACACACCAGGGCCGGATTGCAACGATCTCATCGTGAGTAATGTCGACTTCGATCAAGATAGCTTCAATTTTTCGATTCAAAATGCAGGTTCGATTGAAGCCTATTTAGAGCAGACGGATCTTATATGGCCAATGGATGCCATACATAGCTTCGATGCCTTTTATATGTATCCTCAGGGTGCTGCTCAATATTATGATCCAATGAATCCGATTTACACCTCTCCTATATCGACAACAGTCTTTCCCGAGAGGCTTTTAGCCAATTGGATGGGGGTGCAGAACTGGGAGGCCATATTCGATCAAGTTCCTGGAGGCAATTACCAGGCCACGTTGACCTATGGTTTTTCGGGGAGCAGTGTTACATGCGATGTTGTCGTGAACGCCGTTCCTCCCACACCCACACCGTCACCCACACCGAACTGTAGTTGGATAATAGATGGACCATTAACATATAATGAAGATCTTCTCCGCTTCCATATCAATCTTGGCAATGCTTCCTTCCAAGCGAGGCAATTAACCGATACGAACTTCGAATGGTCTAAACTCTGGGACAGCTATTATTTAGACTGGATGGAATGGGGTGGTGCCATCTATTACAACGGTGATGACTATGAAGGGCCGACATTGGTGAATTCCGATCCACCCCTAAATTTCCCAGCATTAGGGAATTACCATTGGTATGCAGACTTCTATGCCGATGATCCACCCGGGCCGTTGATGGATTACGATGTCGATTATATTGTCACCCTCACCTTTGATGATGGATGTCAGGTGATTAAGGAACATCAAAAAACGTATCCAACACCCACCCCAGGACCAACGCCGGATTGTTCGAATCTCGTTGTGTCGGACGTGCGCGTTGTCGATGATGACTTTGAAATCGTGGTGGACAATCAGACACAAGCAGATTTGACATTCGAAGAGGCGACAGTCATCTGGCCGGACAACATGGGGATGCATATCAATTCTTTCAGCTTCCGGTCGCAGGTTTATGATTATTTCAATTATTTCTCTTCACCAACCACGTCTCAAAGTACACACCGTGTCTTTCCTGCGAATTACACGGGGGTATTCGAGGTTGACTTTGACAATATCCCCATTGAAGGTCTTTGGGGATATTTCAAGGGGGATCTGACCTTCTTTGATCCCAATAATGGTTTTTATTGCCCAGTATCGGCGGACATTGATGTCGAACAGCCACCTACGCCAACTCCCACCAACACGCCCACCATCACACCGACACCGACGATCACGAATACACCCACGATAACGCCCACACCTACCAACACGCCAACACCGGATTGCAGCAAACTGACAGTGAGCAACATTGGCTTTGGACCCAATGACTTCCGCTTCAATATTCGCAATCTCAACGCGCATGATGCTTATATGCAGTACACTGGACTTATTTGGCCTGTCGATGGCAGCAGCGGCTTCGATAATTTCTACATCGGCCCGACGAATGGAACGACCTATTACAACCCCGTTTCTCCCGTTTATACCTCGCCGATTACGACGAACGTAAGCCCGGAGATCCGCTTGGCGAATGGGATGGGGAACCAGACTTGGGAAGCCAACTTCCTTCAGCTTCCGACCGGTGCCTACCAAGCCACCCTGCGATACGGTTTTTCGGGGACAAGCCTTACGTGCAATGTTGTCGCCAATGGATCCTTTAGCCCACCTACACCTACCAACACGCCTACGCCCACCAACACACCTGCCCCGACCAACACACCTGCACCCACGAACACCCCGGGTTCTTCGCCGGATTGCAGCAAGCTCGTGGTCAACAACGTGCAATTCAACGGCAGTGACTTCGAGTTTTACGTGCGTAATGACAATTCAGAGGACGCCTATTTGACTCATTCCACTTTGTATTTCCCAGTTGCGCCACCGATGAAATTCAATCGAAAGACTTTTAACGGTTCCACGTATTATTCAACGAGAACGTATTTCTCACCTGTGGACGCTTCCGCACCTTCCATAACCCTGGCTACAGGGACGAATCGCTTGTGGGAGGCGAATTTCCTCTATGCGAATTTCAATGGCACCTACCAGGCTGTTCTCACCTTGGATTTCCCCGGATGGGGTACATGCCAGGTCTCTGCGATAAAAACAACAGGCGAAGCAAATACGCCCACGCCGACCAACACCTCTCCCCCAGCACCAACCCATACCCCCACGCCCACAAAAACCAGCACGCCTCCGCCTGGTCCAACCAATACGCCTACCCGTACACAGACCTCGACACCCCCACCCACGAATACACCTATTGGGGGACCACCGGATTAGTGTATTCGTGATATGGGTTGATCCTCCTCGTCATATCTCGAGTGGTCAAACCTGTCTTAGGCTCCTCTCCATAAAAGAGTGTTGAATTCATTTTGGATGAATGCCAAACGTGATGTTGATCAAGAAAGTACCGGAATCCAAGTCCATTACTCACTGATTTTCTAGTAAGGAGCCTATCCGCCTCTATCCCATCCCACAAGTACAAGTGACCACCTTTAAATCCTCTCGCTGTCATATCTCTGATTTTCACTATCCACTTTCTATTTTCCTCTTTCAATGATGGGCTCAGCAGGACTAAAGTACTATGTTCTCAGAATAAAGCATAAGGGGATTGTAAGGAATATTATCGCCATTTTCTATAAACTGAATATGCTGGCCTTTGTACTACTTCTTGGGTCCTTATGGTAGAGGATGAGTAAAACGGATCAATCAAATCATAATCGTTCTTGGATCATCACATGGTCTAGATCTTTTTCACCTCGGACATGGGGGATGATCTCCGTTGTGATTATTCTGGCAGTGCTGTTAAGTTCTGGGGTTGCCTTCGCCGGTCTTCTTCAGGAAGACAGAAGTTTTTCGCAAGCAGCGGTGAATGTCGCGGTATCCCAGGAACTTCCCTATTACGAGCGGTTCATGCAAGAGAACTATGATAAGCGAACGACTTTCGAACAACGGAAGCAGGCATATCTCACGGACAATGGCGCCTATTTCGTTGATGATCACTATTTTCAGGGCTTGTGGGCATGGCTGGAGAATGATGATCCCCGGATTTCCGACGGGATTCAAATGCTTCTAGATAACTGGGGATCCGAGACGTGTGTAGCAATGGCAGCTGCCATGCGAGCCATGCAGCATCCCAACACGCCTGCAACGGATCGTGAGAAGATCTACCAGAGCTATCTCCAGGAAATCGAATTTGCGAAAAATGGGGAGGGAGTATTTGGGGGAGCCAATGTAAATGCTGGCATCCAAAAAGTCGTTGGGCTGTATTTATTTCTTCAGGAATTTCCTGAGGAGAATATCCCTGACATCGTATATACCTATCCGGAAGGAGATCCAACCTTTAAAGAATTTTGCTACAACAGTCGTTGTTATCAGAAAGGGTCTCGATACGACTTTTTCCAGCTTTTGGAGGATTACATCCAGTATCGCTACGATTGGTATGTCAAGGACGATTTCGGCAGCAACGAATTCGATGTCGGTGCTTATATGTGGACGTATGTGGAAGCTGCGGTGCTTGTGCATGATCTCGTCGATGAAACGCCGCTTCGCAGATACACCACCGCTGAGAAGATGCGTGCTAAATCAAAAATGATCATCGATTTCCTGCTTCTGGATATGGGCATGGAGTTCTCAGCCAATCAGTGGGGTGGAGCCAAGGGAGCCCGAGAGTACTACAACTATTGGACGAGCAAGAAGGATATTACAGCCCAACAGTGTATTTTCTTGGGATTGGGATGTGCCTTTTCGGCTCCTTATAAACCCTATTACGATATCTATCTATCCAATTACCGCGCTCCTGATGTCATCCTGGATGTGACGGACATCAGCGATGAGCCGGATGCCTATTGGCATCAGCACATGGAGTACAACGCCAGCGCCAGCCGCGAAGGCAAGGCCACCTTTGTCACCAAGTTCTACAACCTGGGCGGTGGCTTCGATTACAGCTGGGTGCTGAACGTCAAGTCCGATGAAGTTGATGGGGACGGGGTACATATCGGGGTTCCATTCCGTCTCTGGACGAGGGACACTCCTATACATGATGATGTCAGCGAGTATGTCTACCCAGAGATGGTTCCCGGCGGCAATCACAGCCAATATCGCAATGCCATCTTCTCCAAGGAGAGCAACCAGAACCTGCATATGTTCACTGCCCTTCACCAAAGCGGCGAAGGGGCTTACGAACAACGACTCCAACAATGGGATTATTACACACAAGAAGGGAACCGTTATTTCTTCCAGGAAGGTCGGACGATGGTCATTCTCGAATTGGATGATGGAGGTGCTTTTCTGGAAGTCGCTGTTCAAGGCGTCGATTACCCCGATATGGAGGCTTTTAAGCAAGCATTTGTCGGGGGTACCACGACAAGCCGTGGCGATGTGCTCTCGAAGAGCGGCAGCACGGGGGAGGTGCTTGTGAACGGCCAGCCAGCCTATGATTACCCCTTCGATCGATTGGAGACCATGGATTACCAGGGGAACTACATCATCGAGTGGGATCAGAAGGTCATGACCGTTAGCAAGCATGGCCGAACCTGTACTTATGATTTTAATGTCTGGACCTACCAGGGAGATTGTGGTGCGGCTTCGCCCCCGCCCACATGCGATTTCGATATCAATGGCGATGGAGCCGTGAATGTCTTGGACGTGCAGGAAATGGTCAATGCGCTGCTCCACGATAACCCCAAGGGACTTTGTATCGATCTGGATGGAGATGGGGCTGGTGATGGCCAGGATCTCCAAACGCTGGTTGAACTTATTCTGGAGAATTGAGGGCGGAAATCATCACAAGTGTTGGAAAAGGTATGATGAACATGATGGCTACATTCACAAATATTAGGAAATCTTCAATCCTGGTGCTCATCCTGGGATCCATCGCGATCTTTCTGGCTACCCATGTTAGCCGTGCGGCATCGGGCGTTCCTCCCTGTCCTTATAACACCTGCTCCTCCGGACAATCATGCAGACAATGGGATCATGATGATCCGGGCAGTCTTTGCTGTGTGACTGTATGTGATGCGGATTCGCTCCAGACCAATTTCTACCCCTCTTTTCCCAAAGTAATGCGACATGGCGCAGGACATCCTCAGAGTAACTACTCCAATTCTTATGATTCCGATGGAGCGACACCCTGGATCTTCTCTCAGTATGATGCTGTGAAGTTCTCAACCGGGCAATTGGGCGCAGTAGATGAGGGGCGAAAGCCCCAGAATCTCTTTGCGGAGGAGATCAAATGGTTTGATCCCTCTACCATCGTTCTTGGCATACGAGAATCCATCTGGAACCTACCCGATGACGTGCCGCAAGATTATATGGGCAGCGGCAGTTATTACGCTCACCAGCCGGATGGAGAAATCCCCCTCATTTATCGCAATCCATTTCCAAACTACACCAAGATAGAAGCTGGCGAGTACGCAATCAGTAACGCCAACAAAACGGGCTACTATGACAGTTTGACTAGTGAGGATTTCCGCTTTTTTGACGGCGTCTTCTTTCCAGATAGTCGTTCAGGGTTTGCTCCTTATGATCTCTGCGTCGATTGGCCCAACATCGATTTCGATGAAAATGGGATCCCAGATACCCAGGAATATGGGAACACCTGTGCAGGCGCCGGCAATGTTGATGAGATCAACCGCAGGTGGCGCGATGGTTACGATTCAAGGTTGTTGGAGGAACGCCAAACGGGAATCCTGCTATCTGGAAAATCGGATTGGAAAATCGTTATCAATGATGGTGGGCCACCAGCAGGTGCTCAATACACTCCACTAAACAGCACAGCTGATTTTATGAAAGAGGTTGTCGATGGCTTCTCAATCGAGAATGCTCCTGAGTGGAATGGAATGCGAGAGATCTTGATGGATTGGGATGATAACGGGAAGAAGCCCTCGCTTGTGAGTTGGGTGGATACGATAGGACCCGGTCGTTGGTACGAGGCCTGGATTGGCGATAACCAAAATGACTTTGCCACCATGCGCTTTCATCTTGCCACTACAATGTTAGGGGATGCCTATTACGGACGTTGTGTGGGTGAGGGCAACATGGTGTGCTTCTGGTATGACGAATTCGAGGCGGATCTGGGCCAACCGATCGGGGATAAAGATAAAGAACCGGTTGAACTGACTCAGTACTGCATCAATCCCTGTCCGGGAAATTGGGGATGCGCGTACTACTGTCCATATGTTCGTTTCTTCGAACGCGGCGCCATTATCCTGAACCCAATCGGAGAAAAATTAACCATCACGGATGATGATCTGAGAGCAGCCTGGCAAAAAGCTGGATTAGCGGCTAATGATTACCCTGGATATTACCGCTTCTCCGGCGGTCAGGATCCAGTGATGAATAATGGTGAACCTTTCACCAGCGTGACCCTCTCCGGTGCGCATACCTTGGACAAGAATGGTGTCCGTGAATTAGCCTCTGGCGATGCGGTACTCTTGGTCACGCAGCCGAATATTTACCATGTGAGTGACATCCTGGTCGGCAACTGCAACCATGACGACACCTCCCCAGGAAGTGAACCTGTCGAATTGAGTGGGAAATGGGTCGAAGAATGGGACCACGGTGACATTGATGGGAAGGGAAACCCGTATTTCGTGCAGTATCTGGCCAATTGGCTGCCGGATGTCTGTGAGAAGAAGCCTTCTATGCAATGCTCGTCAAACTCGGATTGTGTGAATGGAAGCGAAGATTTCGGACCATGTGTTGAGATCAATAATGGCTATGCAGCAAAGTATACAACAGAAGCAGGTGCTATCGCGACCTTCCGTCCCACCATCGGGCTAAGCGGAGAATATCATGTCTATGAATGGCATGGCTGGCGAGGGAGCTATGCCGATTCATACCAGGAAGTTCGGAACGTACAGGTTGAGATCCGACATGCTCAAGGATCAGATCTGACAACCGTTAGCCAAAGGGTTAACTATGGGCAGTGGAATTATCTGGGCACTTATACCTTCCACCAGGGGACAGATGGGTACGTGAAATTTACCTATCCTGGTGGTGGAGACTACATGATCGCGGATGTGGTCATGTTCCAGTTCGCTGGGGGAGCGGCAGGACCAAAGTGCGATAGCGATCTAAACCGGGATGGTGATAATAATGTATTGGACATACAAGTAATGGTCAACGCTCTACTTGGGGATATCCCCGAAGGGCTTTGTGCGGACCTGAATAGTGACGGAAAGGTGGATACGCTAGATCTTGAAATTCTGGTCCAAAGGGTATTGGGATTTTAAGTGGTCTGGATGTGCACATGGTCGGATTTGAAGCTTTGTTGAAATAACTGGAGGAAACTTGGATAAGGAGTTAACTCTCCATCGCAATCAACAGCAAGATTTCTTCCCTGTCGCCACAAGCAGCTTTCCTATGGAAAATGGCAGACTGCACGGTGATAGTGAAAAAACCTTTGGTGATGATACCTTCGATGAGTGGCGGAGTTCTTTCACTACTGTCCTGTTGATCTCAATGATTTGTGGAAAATTCTTTGCCCTTGCTCTCAGGCAACAGGAGGTAAAGCGATGCGTATAGGTTTGAAATCTCGTTTGTTTACTTGGTTGGTAATCTTGATATTGTTTGCAACAATGGCTCAGCTTTTAGGTCAGTCTATGGCTAGCGCCAGCGTTCCAAAACCCCAGTGGGCAGATTTACAATTGCAATTAATTCAAGAAACAGGGACCTTTATAGAGAAGCTTCAAAGTTTCCAGAAACCTGATGGTTCCCTTTTCAGTGAAACAAGCATCTGGTCTGCAGATGATGAAATTGAGTACTTCTATTACTTCCCTGCATACATTTATGCCTCTGGGGATCAGGTGGCTTATGACTTTTACAGCGACGAAGTGATGTATTACTGGCACCGTATTGTCAATGGGGATGCGAATAATGGGTATTTTGCGAGCCCCACCTACGATACGGAACACACGCTTGAAGCGTTGATGGGGTTGGCCAATTTGGCTTACATCGACCCGACGGACACCGAGATCACCAGCCGCCTGGAAGATCTGATGGAGCACGTGGGCAATTGGGATTCTAGTATAGTCGATTGGTATGACTGGGATACTCATCACATGCTGAGTACCAGGCTGGGAACCTCAGATATCTTTACCGGCTGTCCAGAGGGGATCGATTCACCCTGGAACCTTCGCTTCGTCCCCATGGCAATTGCTGCAGCTTTAGATGATTACGCAACAGGGAATAATGGTCGCTATGAGACCTGGATGTCGGATTATTTGAACGGATGGATCGATGCCAAAGCTCGCATGAATTCCAGTCATGGATATGATGTGATTCCCTCCTCAGTTAATCCTGCTACGGGTGAACCCGGTTTCTGTGGAGAATGGCATGAAGGGGTTGCGGGCAGCTGGTCGGATGGAGGTTTCCCATCAGAGCGCTCTTTCAGGCAGGCATTCATCGGGTACTGGATGATAAGCCAAGATGAGACTTATTTGAACGCGGCCAAGGAGATGGTGATAGAGCTCATGCGGCTCGGTGATGGCACATGCCCAGCTTCAGTATTCGATGGGAGCAGCTGGATTGTGGATTGTGAAGATGATCATATCGCTCGATTGGCGGTTCAGGCAGCTGCGCATGATAACCAGGTCGATCAAGCCTTTGATTCATTGATTAATGAATGGTTCAACAGTGGACGAATCAATGAGCCTATTGTCGATTTGTGGAAATACAGGAATTCAGGTGACATCAGCATTGTTAGCAATCATCTGAGCTCTGCCCTTTCGGATATCCGCAATAAGATCAATAGACTGCAAGGTTTGGATAACAACAGTGAATTCCAGGATTATCTGAGGAATAATTGCAGCGGGAAAAACATGGGAGATAAGCTAATCAGCTGCTTCTCCATCGAGAAGCAGGCCACCGCCCTGGCATTCTCGGCCTTCATGGGATTCCGACCTAATGAAGCTGATCTTCCGGAGATGGAAGTGAAATACCATGACAGCGATCTTTCCTTGGGTCTACCCAATGGAGTGGCAGGTCTGGTGTTGTCCGGTGATGAGGACTCGAAGAAATTCCTCCTGTATAACGATAGCGGACAAACTCAAACGATCAAAGTGCAAGCTGAGTATATCGCCAGAGGCATCACATCCCTCAGAATCAATGGAGCTAACAGTGGCTCTTTCAACCCTCAGTATGCGAGTATAACGATTGAGCCTCAAAATTTGCTCGATGTGGAAATTTTCCTTTCTTCCGTTACACCTCAATGCAGCGGAGATCTGACGGGTGATGGCAAGATCGACCAGCAGGATGTAAGTCGCATGGTCAATGCCGTCCTCATGGGCAACCCCGACAACCTCTGCATTGATCTCAATGGTGATAGCAAAGAAAATATCCTGGATCTGCAAGAGCTGATCAATCGCACCTTGGGCAAATAGGGCACTTGATCCCGTGTCTTATAAAGGAGTGCATGTGGATGATTCTTCACTGCACTCTTTTTATGTTCTTCATCCGAATTGTTAAGGGGACGATTCGGATCTGTCATTAGATTAGAAGCAAGGCCAAAAACCAGGGCTTCGAGTGATGATTTTCAATAAAAAATGAAGACAAGAGCCTCGCTGCCCTTTAGATAACATAAAATTCTTCTTACAAGCACATTCAGAGGTGAAAAGAAAATAGGCTGTGTTTCTATTCGACCCTGCTCGGTTCCCATTTCCCGCATTGTCCTTGCGATCAATGAAAAAGTAGCGATTGTTGCTGCCATTAAGACCTGAAAACAGGTCTCGGAGCGCCCAAAGAAGCGCGCTTGATGCATGCCCAGTTGAATCGTACGTACCAGGCGATGTTCGGCAGCTTACCGCATCTCCTGGTACTCTTGGAAAAGTGGGCTATTCTGCAACGCCCAAGCTTCTAGGAGCAGTCTTTCCTGGGGATGTAGATGTGCTATCTGACCTTTTCCCGGCCCAGCCAGGGTACATAATGGTCTTAGTTGACCAAGCTCACCGATCGCCCCATTAAAATGGCTTCCCTTTTTTGCAATCTTCTGGGCGATCCTTCCGGCTTTTGGTGGGATCGGCTTTTGAATGGCCTGCCCTGCTGGACAGGTACAACTCATCGCTTCCAGATCAAACTTGAATCCATCCTTGGGGAACTGTCCACGATTCAAACGGCGATGCATTCGGGCCACCAGTACCCAGCCTTCCTGTTGGTATTTGGGTACTCTGGTTTTCCAATACCTGTTCCCATACAAAGAGATCACCTCAGCAGCGGCAGGACACTGCACAATTTCAGGGGTCTGCCGGTCTAAATTCCGTGATAGGCATGAAAATGTCTGCAGTGTAGAGGTAGTACTGGTTGCCAACGATCTAAAAGGTAACAGTGGGCAACTCCATTCGTATATTAAAGAGGTCCGAGTTAAAAAGGTGGATATTTATCAGATTGTTGGAAGAACTCGTCCTGACTGAAATTAATGAGCAAAATGGAATGGGCTGATTAGGGTGAAGAATATACGAAAACGAGGTGTGGCAATCCTACCCTTGATTAGGATGGTTGCTAGCGTAATTGGCAATCAAGTTTTAACTGCGACCGCTGCATCACAGAGCTTTGTCGATGTGCCACCAGACAACCCCTATTTTCCTTATATCGAAGCCCTTTGCTGCTTGGGGTATGTGACGGGATGCGCGGCACCAATCCGCTCATCTTCTGCCCTACCCAGTGGCACAAACGCAAGGAAGCTGTGGATTACTTCTTCCAGATGATGTACGGAGCGGACTACCAGCCACCGGAAGCGAAGCATTATTTCAGCGATGTGGATTACCAGAATTGGGCTGGCAAGTGGATCGATGCCGCCCAGGATGCAGGGATCGTCGAACCAGGTAGGACGAATCCATTAAGTTTGTGCCCAGAGGAAAGGCTCAAGCGTGAGGTGGCGGCTTATAGGATGTATCAAGCCAAGGGGTTAAAGTGAAATGCATGCGGGCGGTTATTTCCTGCATGGAGCGTAAATACGGGTAGTAAAGCAGGGCACGCTGAGGCAATATCGAGTTTTCATTAGGGCTGGTCGATCGAGCGTCATAAGAAAAGTCCTCTAAAAGAGTATTGCTGTTGGACAGCGTTACACCCAAATGAGATTATTTCGAAGGTACTTATGTCCTCTATAGTTGAGAACCTCCAGCCTCTATAATGGGATGGGAGTAAAAACTTAGAGATGAGTTTATTGAAAAGAGCCATCTACAGTCTATCTATTCTCGGCGCGTTTATTTTGGTGTTTACATGCCTCAGTAACGCATCATGGGGGACGGATGCGGTCCTGGCTGATGTTATCCCATCGGATTCTCGCGATGAGATTCTGCCGGGCATTCACAGTTTGGCAGCCTGCATGCCGACGGAGTTGCGGACCTCCCAGGACACCCTCCTCCCTCCTGAATACAGCACCTTCACCCCTCCTCCCATCGGGGGCAGCTATTGCGATGAAACCTTCGGCACCGAGGTGAAACACCTCACAGATTCAAGCAAGGCGCAGATGACGAATAGTGAGATCTCCTATTTCAATATTGACAATTCCTATTTCTTGGCTGTAGACGATAACATCACCTACCTGATGGATGGTCTTACCGGGGAGAAAATTAAGCCGCTCAGTGGACAGGGCGTCCGCCCCTGGTGGATGCGTTGGCCACGAGCGGATTATTACACCTCTGGAGGAGCCAAGATGCAATTCGATCCCGTGCAGCATTTTTACAAATATGATGGCAACGAGGTCCGCTTATATGACCTCAACACGATGGACTATATCGTGCTGCATAAGTTCAACGAATACACCGAGATCGGACCCGCTGGAGGGGAAGGAGATCTCTCGAACGATGGCCGTTATTGGGTCTTGCATGGTGTTAAAGCCGATGGTGGTCTCACTCTCTTTGTTTATGACTTGCTTGAAGATCTTAAAGGAGCCGAATCTCCGTTTAACGTAGGAATGATTGGCGGGAATGGGCCAGGTGTCGATTACGCTACCATCAGCCCCAGTGGGATGTATGTTGTCATCGCCTGGGATGCTGGGTCTGAAGACCCCTTCGAAGGGCGTTATGGAGTGGAAGTTTATCAGCGTGCAACCTGGGAATTCGTCCGGCGCGTGCACCCGTCACGCATCCATTATGAATTGGGTTATGATGCCTTTGGATATGAGACCTTCTTCGCCACTGCTGGTAACTCCTCAACAGATCTGGCCAGCTTTAACGTCCCTGACCTTGCCTTAGGGGATGTTGTCGCAGTTCGCCTGGATGATGGCGTTGGAACAAAATTGTTGGATGTGCCACGGTGGGTATATCAGACCTCGAGTTTTCCAATCGTGCAAAACGGTTATGTATTCTTCGCCTTTGAGGTGAAATCCGAAGTGCCAGAGCAGGATTGGGCTCCCTATTGGGGAGAGATCGTCGCCGTTCCTACGGATGGATCGGGCAAAGCGATCCGCCTGGTACGCCATCGCACGCGTCAAACCGGTGATCTATCCCATAAAGCTTACCAGCCGGATTTCATCACCAGCAGTACCGGAGAGATCATTGTTTATCAGAGCACATATGGGATCGCAGGGACCGATCTCTACATGTTCAACTCCGGGCTGGGCGGGGAGACCTTTTTCGTGGATGTGCCCCCTGAGCATCCCTACCGGCAGGATATCGAACTGCTTTATATGCAAGGATATGTGAAAGGATGTAATTTATTCCCGCTCATGTATTGCCCGGAGAGGATCATGGATCGAGCCGAAACCACCGTTTTTGTCGAACGCGGGATTCATAATGCGGATTACACCCCGACCAATCCGACCCAAGTAGTTTTCACGGATGTGGCTTTGGATGCTTGGTATGCCAATTGGGTGCATGGCCTGTGGGAAGATGGCTACACGGATGGGTGTGATCCGGATACGCTCAAATATTGTCCAGAGGAAGAGCATACACGCGCCGAAGGATGTGTCTTCTACTTGCGGATGAAGTATGGCAAGGATTACCAACCGCCAGAACCGCCGAAGGGTTATTTCAAAGATGTCGATCCGAACATATGGTATGCGAAGTGGGTGGATGCCTGTTGGGAGGCAGGGATTGCAGAGCCATGTGCCACGCAACCGGATCGTTTTTTCTGCCCAGAGGAAGGTCTGACGCGGGCGGTGGGGGCCTATATGATGGTCCAGGCGAAAGGATTGTCTTTACCTTAGCAAGCGGTATGATCATTTTTGAAATGTGAAGGGTATAACCATGAAACAGCGACGAAACAACATCAAAGCATTGATCCTCGCGATCACAATCATTATTGCTCTCTCACTTGCACTAAGTGGGATTGCTGCAGCTTGGACGGCTGGGGATGATTCATTTTCGAATCCCTCGGCTGTCTCTGCACAGGGGTCGAATTTGGTCGAAATTTATCCGGGGGGTGCACAAGCGGGGCATTATCTTCAGTGGAAAGGGAAGCCGATACTGCTCATTGGCGATTCGGTCACCCAGGGGTGGATGGAGAGCGGCAAGAATTTCAACATCCACGGCTATGTTGATGCGCTCGCGGCGCGTGGCATCAACGTGCTCATGATCTGGTCCTACATGGGCACTAGCGCCGCCAAGCAACAGAGCGACACGCGCATCGCCTATGATGCGCCTGAACTATGGTCCTGGGCAGGCTCTCCGGATGATCAGTCTTTTGATCTCACGCAGTTCAATCCGACATACTTCGAAGAACTGAAAAAACTCGTGAGTTACGCCGAGAGCAAGAGTATCGTGG
>Ga0154793_1153_pt2 | contig 14013 bp, 12 predicted proteins | sample Rifle2008BG16ft_FD_105801 | JGI IMG/M metagenome (GOLD analysis project Ga0154793, IMG submission 105801) | Chloroflexi bacterium RBG_16_48_8 | reverse complement strand
GTCAATGAAATACACCAAGCGCTGGTGATCGCTGAAGCGGCATCTGTAGAATTCAACATCCCGATCTCATGCTCCATCCCCATTCAGCCCTGCCTGATCGATACCAGCCAGTACCCACACCTGGGATTCGGCTTCTGCGCAGCCGGCACCGACCGCGCCTACTACACACTGGATCCCTTAGGCAATCTGCGTCCCTGCAATCACACGACAACAGTTCTGGGAAATCTCCTGGAGGAACCCTTCTCTGATCTGATAGCGCCAGAGCGAATCTCCGCCTTTGTTGAAGCCGTACCCCCCTTCTGCACTCTTTGTCAATTACGCCACACCTGCCAGGGAGGATGTAAAGCTGCCGCTCAAGTTTGCTATGGCTTGCTTAGTGCAGAAGAGCCTTTCCTGCACCTCAACCGGGATCAGGCACAACCAGTTCTGGATGATTAGAAGAAAGCATTCAATGATGATCTTAAGTAGCACGATTCTACTCAATAGGTAGAGACACCACGGCGGGGTGTCTCAATGAAATGATTGGAACAAAGACCCAGTTATGGTTGGCGAACCTTCCCCAAGCTAAAGCTAAGATCCATAAAATCTTATCTCTTAAATTGGATCAAGCCCCACTGCCCGTTGGTCATCCAGCCAGGATCCTTTTCCTGCAGAGCCTCAGCCTGTCCAGGTTCAAGACCACAGATCACCTCCGACTTGCACGCTCTCAGCGCCAGGATGGGTGAAGAGAGGTAGCTCATGATATCCGCAAAGGGCGTTGTCGGCAGCCAATGCCGATCCCCCAGAAGCCTGCGATAATGCGCATCTCCCTTACTGATGACGAGGTCCGAATCACCAAGATCGGATCGCAGGTTTTCAGGCATCTCCCACAAGGCCAGGGGAAAGGTCCAGAAGCTATCATTTTGGATAATCAAACGCTTCTGTTGGAGATCATTTCGTATCCGCTTGACGACCGATTTAATCTCTTGGGACGATTGGCGCTCCATGAAAACCAATGCATCTTCCACATCTTTCATCAAGGCATCCGACACAAACACCGGACAAGCTTTCGGGTGAAGATCGACGCTATGAACCAAACCAGTACTCAATAAATAATCCGTCAAACACAGGTCAGTCACAAGCTCAAAGCCAGCATTATCCAGCAGCAGGTCAACGCGCGCCGCTCCGGGCTTGAGGCTGCATAGATATTCGGCTACAGTGCGGGAATCGTATAGGACGATTTGTTCCTGGTCATCCTCCACCAAGGTCAGCTGCGCTTGGTCTCCCTCAGCTGCCGGCCAAAGGCTCAAATCGACTTTGTTTCCCCAAAGGTCGATCCGTAGGACATGAATAAGAACTTTGGGTGTCCTATCTTGCGCTGCAACCCACTTATTCACAAAGGCAGCAAGCGGCTCCATCGCTCCTTTTGCAGATTCCAAGCCCCTCTGCTTTTGTCGAACATAGGGATCTCTCAAGTACCCCTGCTCCTTGGATTGGAAATATCTCGTAGCCTCCAAGACCCGGCGATAGAGATAAAACTCTGCAAAAAACCAGGGGACTTCCAACCAGTTGAAACCCAGGTGGGGTTGGATGTAGAGTTGCCACGCCTCTTCATCGGGGGCTTCTGGATCTACCAGAGGGCGTATGGGATCATTGGGGATTTCCGCGATGAGCGTTTGGAGGCTCTTGACGACTCTGCCAGGGAAGTCATTTTCTTCCAGGGTCTGTCGCACAATCCTTGGCAGCCTTCGTACCACCGTGTCATGAGCGAAGGAACCCAGCTCCGAACCACGCAGAGGATCTGGGATAGATAAACTAGGAAGTGTGCTGTTAATCATCGGACGAATTTTACATCAGTAGTTGGTCATGCTAAATTTTTCCCCAAAATCTATACCCTCACACAAGTTTCACAAAGGTCTTTCTCCTCCTAAAAATCGATAAATTCCCACTGTACAAAGTCATAAAGGGATGGTATTATGCATCACTGTATGGTGCGTGAAAGTTCTATCTGGAAGTCGAAAGATCAAGGCCTGAGTTTCATACGCTCAGGCTTGTTTGGTTAACACCGGCCTTGCCGGTCAACCCGACCGACGAAGAACAGAAAGCGCCTCAAATATTACCTGCCTGAAGGAGGCAAACACAATGTCGGAACGTGAAATCGGCACGGTCAAGTGGTTCAGCAACAACAAAGGCTATGGCTTCATCGAGCGCGAAGATGGCCCGGACGTATTTGTCCATTTCTCAGCCATCGAGGCGGATGGCTATCGCTCCCTAGAAGAAGGACAGCGCGTGGAATTCACCATCGAGCAAGGGCCAAAGGGACCGCAGGCTGCCAACGTTGCTATTCTCTAAATAAAAAGAGATCTTGACACGAAAGCCCTTCGCAATGCGGAGGGCTTTTCCTTTCTTCCCACTCGTTCATTTTTCTCGTGTAAGTGGAAACGTCCTGCGGTTTGAGTTTTCTTTAAAAACCAATTCATGAAGATATAGAAATCTCGTACTGGGGACATATGATATCATCCAGGTTGACAGCATGGAGATATCACCCAAAAATACTTTTCGAGATTCTCCTTGGAGCCGATTAAAGTACAATTTAAAGGGCCGTTTGCGTCGGGCTTTTTTCGCCCTTACGGAGGGACATTTTATGACTTTGCCCACCATTTTAGAGGACCGACAACGTGAGATCTGGCAGGAGGAGCAACATCAGATCCAGAACCTGTTAGGACTTCTGGAAGATTGGGAGACAGATCCCGTTGATCTCGACCGTCTGCGTCAGGCGCTTCATCAGCTGCATGAACTCTTCTTATTGGTCTTCGTTGGTGAATTCAACAGCGGAAAGTCAGCTTTGATCAATGCCTTGCTGGGAGACATCTTCTTGGAGGAGGGTGTCACGCCCACAACAGAACGCATTCACATCATCAAATATGGCCAGCAGGAACCGCCGGAGTATGTGAGTGAGGATGTTCGCATCCTGCGCTATCCGGCGGATTTGCTGCGTGAGATCCATATCGTGGACACGCCGGGCACCAACGCTGTCCTCAGACGCCACGAAGCAATCGCGCGGGATTTTGTCCCCCGCAGTGACATGGTGATTTTTGTGACCTCCGCCGATCGTCCCTTCACCGAAAGTGAGCGCATTTTTTTGGAGAACATCCGCCAATGGGGGAAGAAAATTGTTGTTGTTATCAACAAGGTGGACATCTTAGAGACGCCAGAGGCTGTGGACGAGATCTTACGGTTTGTTCGTGATCAGGTATCCCGTCTTCTTGATTTCGAGTTAGAAATTTTCCCTCTCTCCGCAAGATCGGCCAAAAGACAATGGCAAGAACCCGAGCAAGGAACCCTCGACGAAGCCTCGGGGTTCAATGCTTTCCGCCACTACCTCCTGGAAACCCTCACCCAAGAGGGTCGTATCCGGCTGAAATTATTAAGCCCTTTAGGTGTGGCAATGAGAATTGCAGGCCAATACCAGGAGCGAGTCGCGGATCGCATGCAGATCTTGTCTGGCGATACCCAAACGCTTGAGAAAGTCGAGCGCCAACTTGAACTTTACGCAGTGGACACACAAGCCGAATTTGAGCGGCACATGGACCGGATCGAGAATGAACTTCTTGAAATGCGGATCCGCGGCGAGGAATTTCTGGATGACACCATGCGGCTATGGAAAATCCGCGACATGCTTGATCGCAACCGGGTGCGGAAAGCGTTTGTTGACCGAGTAGTCGCACAAACTCCAGAACAAATCGAAAGTCACATTCAGGAAATCATCGATTGGCTTGTTGAACGAGAACTGCGGCAATGGCGGTTAATGGCGGAAGAGTTGAGCCGGAGGCGCGAGACGGACACCTTGCAGGATGCCGCTCGGGAAGCCGCTGGCGGTTTTGCCTACAACCGCCGCCAGCTTATCGATGGCGTAGGTACCCAAGCTGAACAGGTCATAGCTTCCTTTGATAAACGAGCTGAAGCCATTCGCATGGCTACAACCCTGCAGGAATCCGTGGCCATGGTGGGCCTGGTAGAGGTCAGCGCAATTGGTTTAGGTTTGATCCTCAAAGCCCTGCTCGTTAGCGCAACAGCAGATGCCACAGGGCTTTTGGCTGCGGGCGTATTGGGTATTTTAGGATTAGCCATCATCCCTTGGCGACGGGGGGTGGCCAAGCGCGAGATGCGTGAGAAAATGGAAGCGCTTCGCCAGCAGCTGCATCAAGTTTTGGGTGAGAGCTTCCGGCACGAGATAGATCGGTCTACAGGACGACTAAGAGAGGCCATCGCTCCTTACCGGCGTTTTGTCTTGGATGAAGAGGCTCGCATACGAGGCATTGATCAAGGCCTGAGGGAGATCCAGGAGCAACTGCGCATCCTGGAAACATCGATTGAGGAGGATTCATCCTATCCTGATCAAACAGTAAAGTAATGTTTCGTTGGTTGAAAATGGATGTAGACGTAGGCCTGGCGCCTGCCTTTTTTGTGGCATTTGGACAAAGCGCCTACATACAATCTCCCTACAGATCCGGAACCCTCATGAAGCTTGATCTCTGGTAATTGTTATCATTACCTAGAAAAAAGATTCAACTGACCTGTTCCCATGAGGGTGAACCGAAATTCCAGGCACTGAGCTTGAAAAATGGGGTTATTGGCTTTGAGCTGAGCAATAGGGGGAAATTCCTTCTCAGGCTTATCACGCACGCTAGAATTCACCATCTCAAGCATTTATTGCAGCCTCCCCAGTCCTCTCGAGAGATTTATTATGCGCCTATTCATTTCAAGGTAAAATGGATGGTAACGTATTAGATCACCGCACTAGAGAGACAGAGATTTCATTGACAGAACAATTGTTCCATACTATGATGAATATAGTTAAACAGACATAGAAGGGGGCAACTATGATTGAGTTAGAGGTTATGAAATTAGATAAAATAGGGATTGGTTACTCCAGAACTTGTGAGTGCAAAGAAAATCATATTAGCTGTATTGATGCCAAAGAATGGCTTAAAGCGCAGCTAGGAGTATGGCAATTCAATTACGAAGGAAGGGATATTAGGGATAAAAAGCAACATCCTGCAACATTTCCTATTGCAATTCCTTCACGATTTATTGAACTTTTAACACATAAAGGAGAACTTGTGCTTGATCCTTTTGTGGGATCTGGCACCACATTAGTTGCTGCAAGAGATCTGGATCGAAATGCTATAGGATTCGATTTAAGTGAAGAATACGTTAATCTTTCCAATGAACGCGTTGCTCAGCTGAAATTTTTCACTGAGTCCAACCAAATAGCCATCTTGGATGATGCTAGAAATATTGACAATTACATCGATGAAGAGACTGTAAGCCTAATAGTTACATCACCTCCATACGCAAATTTACTAAATCGAAAACGTAAGAATAAAAGTCGTAGAGGGGATATGCGAAACAATGATCAATATGGCAAAGTTGAGCAATATTCACAAGACCCTCGTGACTTGGGAACAATGCCTGAAGACGAATATTCAACCGCGATGGCCGAGATTTTTTCCGTAATTCTTTCCCTACTAAAGAAACGAGGGCATTGTATTGTAAATGTGCCGGATATGTGGTGGAAGAATCAAAGAATCACCCTACATATTTCAGTGATAGAAGCTCTGCGAAGCGTTGGATATGAGCTTAGGAACATCATTATTTGGGATCGTACAAATATTGTTAATAGGGTGGGGATATTTGGATGGCCAAATAACTATATTACTATGGGCGTAACTTTCGAATACCTTCTTGATTTCTGGAGACCTTAATCAAGGGACGGGATTCAAAAAATGGGCATCAATCAAAATGTAAGTAAAATGATGACCCTTGTTCGAAGAGGCAGCCTACCGACTTCAGAAGAAGTTGTTAGGACCGCATTCGAAGAATTGGGATATGGCGAGAATGGTCCAGATCCAAAAACGATAAGAATGGAATTTAACGACAGATTAGCCCAAGTGTTTAAATACACGCTTGAAGTTCTTGAGAGGTTTGAAGAACAGACCTATTTAGAGGGTGTTCCAAATGAATTAATAAAGATGAAACCGGACGCATTTGAAAAAGCGGCTAAGATTATTAAGGATTCAATAGACGAAGCTGCGGGAATTAGGGAGGCGTTCAAATCACTTTTCACAGACCTGTATCCTTTACTTCGAAGAGTATTCCTTAGTATAAGTAACTCTAGAAAAAGCAGAGGCGGACGAGATTTTGAGCTTCAGTTCGGTGCGTTACTTGAACAAGCTGGTGTAACCTACCAAAAGATAGATCGGCAAACACGTACAGATTTTATGGTTCCGTGCGATGATGTATTTAATAAAAATCCAAATGATGCGTTAGTGCTCTCAGCAAAAAGGACCTTACGGGAGAGATGGAGAGAAGTAGCTGAAGAGCTATTTGACTTAAGATCTCCAAATGTGTACCTCATAACAGCAGATGAGAACATCACCACTGGACATGTAGAAGGAATCTGTGGAAGGTACCGGATGCATTTAGTTGTGTGGGACCACATTAAAAATACAAAGTTCCCTGAAGATTCTCGGGTTATCAGTTATTCTCAATTATCCCAAGATGTAATCGAATCATTTGAGAGACGGTGGAATAATCAATAGATCGAGCGCATAGCAATCGATTGTTCACATACCTGGATGCACATTCGAGTTAGAATTTAAAGGTGTTCATAGTATAAATCACGATAAACTGAAGGAGCGGTGCAGACTCTCTTCTAAGAAGGTATGGGGGAAAATGGGATCCCACCAACGTTTGGAGGCGACACGCTCTGGAAGTAAGAAGGCCTCCGCAAAACCGCTAAAACCTCTTCCTTGTTCGCGGTAAGCTTCAACCATGGGATCAGGTGCCAGTAAAACCCTGGCAAAATAATCCGCCGTACCTTTAAGATCTGGAAGAAGCAGCTTTGAAAGCCCCAAAGCCTGCTCGTTTAAACCCTGCAGTAATGCATTTAGCAACTCCTGAGCCAAGATAAAACGCCGCTCCACCAAGGGGAGGTCTGAAGGCAGGATCAATTGGCATCCTTGGTCAGAAGACTGCACGAAAATCACTTCCAATACCTTGTGCAGGATCCTGATAAGAGGGAACTTTTGGTTATAGACAAAGGGAGGGTTCTTGAGCAGGTTCTCAACCCAAACAGGAGGTTCCTCAACCCCCATGTGTTTAACCAGGGCAAGGGCTAAGCCCCGTACAATCTCTTTTCGCTCCAATTCGGTTAAATTTGCCATCCCAAACACCACTAATCGCTAACTTCAACTTTTAGCATATCTGAACATTCTTGCCGGAAACCTTACAAAAGACCTTCAATTCCCAGTCCGTTCAAGATCATCCTATTGGTTAAGAAATCACACTGGTAGATGGATGAGCCCGACCATGAAGATCGCTTTATAATTAGACCTGTATAGACATGTAAGTCAAACGACGAGTTTCTTCACAAGGACCCTGTCATCGAATGGAAATAACCAAGCAAGATTGAATTTCTATACCACAAGCAGAGTGTTGTAATGAACAAACCATCTCATGTCATAAAACGCAGTGGAGCCATTGTCCCCTTCAATAAAGATCGAATCACCAATGCGATCTACCGGGCTGCCGTCTCAGTAGGCGGGCGGGACAGGGATCGAGCAGATTTTTTAGCTGGACAGGTGGTTAAAATCCTTGAAAAGCGTTGTTCAGAGGGGCACACTCCCCATATCGAGGAGATTCAAGATATCGTTGAGGAAGTGCTCATTGAGAACGGTCACGCTCAAGTGGCGAAGGAGTACATCCTCTATCGAGAAGAGCAAGCCCGGAAGCGTCACGAACAAGCCGAACGGGCTTCCCGACCCTCGGGCAATATCCCTTGGGCAAAGATTTGGCATATTCTCAATTGGGCGGTTTCTCACAACCTACACACCATCGATGCTCTTAACGAACGGATTCGACGGGGCGAATTTCCTCACATCGTCCATGAATCTGAAGCAGCATACGAGGATGATGTGCGCTGGGCTGCCGAAATGATCGCTCAACGCAGCAATAAACTCAAAATGGTGATCATCAGCGGGCCTTCTTCCTCTGGAAAAACAACAACCACCATCAAGCTTGAACGCCACCTGGCGAGAAACGGTTTTAAATTCGTCGCCTTTCATGTCGACAACTACTTCTTTGACCTTGAAATACACCCCAAAGACGAGTTTGGGGATTACGATTTCGAGACCCCACAAGCGTTGGACCTTGAGTTGATCAGTGAGCATCTCCAGAGACTGATACAAGGCGAAGAGGTTCTTATCCCCTATTACGATTTTAAAACCGGGAAACGCAATCTCAATCAATCACCCATGAAGTTGGAGAAAAAGGAAATACTGCTCATTGACAGCCTCCATGGTCTCTTCCCCAAAATGACCAAAGGCATCCCCGATGAGGTTAAGTTCAAACTTTACCTTGAACCCTTGTTGCAGATGAAAGGTCCTGATGAGCGCTACATCCGATGGACCGATCTTCGATTGATCCGTCGCATGCTGCGAGATTCAACTCACAGAGCCTATGACCCACAAAAAACCCTGGAGCACTGGCATTATGTACGGGCGAGCGAGCTGCGTTACATCATCCCTCACATCAACACAACCGACTACATCATCAATAGCGGTATGCCTTACGAAATTCCGCTTTACAGACCGAAACTACTTGATCAGTTTGCTCAATGGAAAGAGAAATACCTGGATGATCCGCTGCGGGAAGATGCTTCTATCCGGGCTACACGGCTTCATGCACTGCTCCAGGCGGTGGAACCGATGGATGATGACTCACCTATACCTTCTGATTCGGTCCTGCGCGAGTTCATTGGCGGCAGCAGTCTGCAATACTAATTTTCCCTAGGGTGGGCGCCTATTCTTGGAAAATGGTAAGGATCCCGTAGTTATCCAAGGGGTCCTTCCAAGGAAAAAGCAATGATGGAACTGAGTTCACCTTCTGAAAGATCAGGAGCAACGCTTAAAATGTTCAACCCATCCTGCATGCGTAATTCATAATCTTCGACAAGGACCGTGTCGCTGCAATTGAGAACCGCTGGAGGGAGAAGAAGGATTTTCATCTCCCTTATTTCGAGCCTTCAATCGGGAACCACACTTCCGCCAGTAAGCATCTCTAGATGGGTTCTGGTACCCACACACCTTGCTGCCCAGCAAACCCCTGCTCCTCTTGCAATTCCAAGAAATCCAAGGTCTTATCTTCTCCGTAAGGTCCTCGGAGGTAGAATTCTTACAGCCATTTCTACAGCAATGCTTGTTGTTCCACACTGTCGATTATTCTTGCAAAAAATCCGATTTCGGTGGACTTACAAACACCTTACAGAGTGTGTGAATGCGAAATGACCGGTAGAACCGAGCAAGTTGGCTAACTTCACAATGAGATCAAGACGGGGTAAGCCTCAGGAGAAGGTCCATCAATTAGACGGAGAGAAGAGGGGAAGAAATGCGATGAAGAAAGAGGAAACAAGTGCAATAAAGCTAATTCAAGGGTCTAAGATGGAGATCTTTTTACAAACAATGCACACTTTGTTTGAAATTGATCGAAGGGAGAAGGCATCAGCTAGGTGATTGGCCGGAAGTAATTTGACAAACAGCGAACGTAAAACCTAGCCAATTACTTAAGCAAACCGCCATTCAGGCAACCCATTTTATCAAAATACTTTCGGCGGTTTGCCTAGAACTTGGATAGCGACTCCGACTTTGGCAATTGCCAAAAGGCCAATAATGCTGCGAAGAAAAAGACGCAGGCGGTAGCCACATAGGTCCCTCGCAGACCAACCCATACCGCTAATCCTGACCCAAGCATAGGCGCTATGGAGCGAGCTCCTGACCGAATGGAGTCATCCAGCCCATATACGGCACCTTCCTCACCTGGTGGCGTATAGCGTGCCAATAATGCACTGATCGACGGGATGATTCCCCCTAACCCCACGCCGACCAGAGCGTAAAGGACGAGCAATTGCCACCCATCGCCAACTAGACTCTGGGGAAGGTACATGAAAGCAGTAAAGAGCAAACTGGCAATCAGGACACGATGATGGCCGACCCGATCCCCCAGCCGCCCTAGATAAACTGCGCTCAACGTTGTCGTAGCCGAACTCACACCAGCCACCAGCCCAGTAAACGTGTTCAGTTTATCTGATTCGGTAATCAAGGTCTCAATGAAGAGGGGGATAATGGGCACAATCATCATCCGGCCTAACTGACCCAAGAAATTCATGAAATACGTCATGAGAACACCTGGCATGGAAAATATTTTGCGCCATTTAAGGAGGAAATGGTTGCTCCGATCTCCAAGCCCTTCTACTGGAACAAATTCTTCTTTGACTCCCACCAGGACGGTAACACCTGCCAGGAGCAGCAAAGCCGCCGTGACGTAGAACACAACGCTATAACTGAATGCATCTGCCAATGCCCCACCGACCATCGGACCAAGAGCAATCCCTGTCCCCAACCCAACCTGCAACAAGCCCATAGCATAACCACAGCGTTCGCGGGGAGTGGCGGAGGCCACCAACGCGTTAGCGGCTCCTATGACCCCCGTGATTAAACCTTGAATGGCTCGCAGCACGACCAATTCCTCCGCCGATCGAACGAAGGCCATAAGCAATAAAATGATCGCACCCCCAAACATCGATCGTTCCACCATCAGCTTGCGACCATATCGGTCGGCTAACGTCCCCCAAATTGGGGAGGCCAGCATCATGGTGAAGGCTTGCGCTGAATAAACCAGACCTGCTAGAAGCTCAACACTTAAACGCGTTGATGCTCCCAATTCTTTTACATACAAGGGCAGGAAGGGAAAAATGCTTGAGACGCCCACCCCCGTCATCAATTGGGCGAAGAACATGATGTAGAGCGTACGCTGCCAGGGAGTGGAGAGGGCTTCTCTAATGACTTTCATGATCGGAGTATCTTACTGGAGGAATCGATAAATTGCACTCTGGTTTTTAGAACCGATCTATTTGCTTCAGGATCCAATCAACTGGTGCCCATAACCTGACAGATGACCTGAGAGATGGTCCGGATCATGAATAAAACCAGACTTTTACGAATTCCAGCCTTTTCTAAACCTATTGCCGTAAAAAGTTTATTGAGGGAACGAAGACCGATTTGCCCTGCACCGATTCCGGGCTAGATCTCTGATTGGATATCCTGATCAACGGGCTGTTGCGGCAATCTCCATATTGCCAATACTGCGCCCAAAAAGAATACCAAGGCAGTCGCAATGAAAGTGCTACGAAGGCCAAACCACAACGCCACCGCTGAGCCCAATAACGGCGACAGAGAGCGTGCCCCGGACTGTATGGAATTATCCAGCCCATAAACTGCGCCTTCTTCGCCCGCGGGGGTGTAGTTTGCCAGCAGAGCACTCACCAATGGAACGATCCCCCCTGACCCGATGCCGACCAGGGCATATAGGACAAGCAGTTGCCAGCCTTGGGTTACCAGACTCTGAGGCAGATAAAGCAGACCTGCTAGGATAAAACAGGCGATAAGAACACGCCGATGACCGATCTGATCCCCTAAACGACCCAAGTAAATTCCACTCAGAGTCATAGTGGCTGCCCCTGCCCCGATCACCAGCCCGGTGAAGGTGTTCACCCCCTCAGCATCCGGAAGTAATTCCAGAGCGAAAAGGGAGAGGATCGGGATGACCATCATCCGTCCCAATTGAGCCATGAACCGCACGCTGTACGTCATTCCAACACCGGGCATGAGGAGAATACGACGCCATTTTTCTGCTACCTTATTTCCCTGCTCTCTCAAAGCTTCCTTCGGGGTAAACTCCTCATGAACCCCAATCCCGATGATGACTCCGGCAATGAGCAGTAATGCCGAGGTAACATAAAAGGAAGAGCTATAACCAAAAGCATCCGCCACAACTCCACAGATCACAGGACCGAGAGCCACCCCGCTGTTCAATCCGACCTGCAACAGTCCCATGGCAAATCCCATACGCTTCCTGGGCGCGATCGAAGCCACAAGCGCGCTGGACGCTGCCACGGTGCCTGTGATGACGCCCTGAATGGCTCGCAACAGGATCAACTGCTCTGCTGAGCTAACAAAAGCCATGAGGAGTAAGATGATAGCACCGCCAAACATGGAACGCTCTACCATTAGCTTACGGCCATAACGATCCGCAATAGTACCCCAGATTGGAGCTGCGAACATCATAGTGAATGCCTGCGCGGAATAAACCAGTCCTGCCAGTAATTCGATGCTGAGATTGGTTGAGGAACCCAAATCCTTCACATATAAAGGTAAAAAGGGGTTGATGCTGGAAAATCCCACCGCCGTCATCATCTGGGCAAAAAAAATGATCCATAGTGTGCGTTGCCAATTGGAGGCGGAGGCTTGCTTCAGAGGAGTTATACCCATAAAGCGTATATCATACCTAAGAGGATGAAAAAATGCATACGGGAAATGAAATTCTCAAATCTACTGCAGGGAGGCTTGCAGATCCCAAAAGAACAGTCATGACTCATTCGTTTCTATCCTCCTTGCCCAGGACGCACTGACCTCGGGCGATCACCACAGCCACCCCTTCATGAGTCAATCCTGCCTTGATAGCTGCACGAATGTCCCCTCCATGATCCAGGTCGACCTCCTGCAGCATGCCCGCACCTGCTTCCCTGACCAACGCAGCTATTTTTACTGCCGGACGCGATCTCCCTCTGGCATCAACCATGCTAGCCGGATGGGGTTGTCCACCTGAAAGGGCTGTTGTGCCATTATCGAGGATGATCACCAGCATGCTTACTCCCAGTCTCACGGCATCCATCAATCCATTGAAGCCGGAGTGCAAGAATCCCGAATCGCCACTTAAAGCCACCACTCTTTTCACAAAACCGCGCCCTGAAGAACTCAACGCCAATCCGGCTCCCATCCCAATTCCAGAACCTAAGCTATTTTTCACGTCCATTAAATAGAAAGGCGTTCCCTGCGCCCGAACCATACAGCCTGGATCCCCTGTGATGATGACCTCCTCACGACCACCGAATTGTGTCACCACCTCCTCCAGCGCCTCAAAAGTGGGGATATAGGGGCAGCCATCACAAAGCTGTTCACGACTGGGTCGAGGACGGCTGTGTTTGCCCGTCACATCTAGGTTAAGCCCTGGAAGGATTCGAACCAAAGCCGCTGCTATTTGGGGGGCAAACAATTCCCCACCCCACGGGATATGACCTGTTTCGCGTCCGAATATAGGCAACATAAGCCCAACCTCCTGAGCAATACTTCTTGTCGCTCGTTCAACCAGAGGTGACGTCTCTTCAAGAATGAGAACGGATTCCACACCTTGAAGAAAAGTGGCCACTTGGCCTGCAGGCAGGGGATGGAGGGTTCCGATCCCCAAAATGCTCAGCTCAGGAGGAATGTGTCCTGACAACAGATCGAGAAATTTCTGATAGGTGAATCCCGCAGCTATCACACCATAGGGTCCGTAACCTTGTGCCTTATTTAGAGGCGATGCTTCAAAGGTGGCCTGGATTGCACCTATCTGTTCTTGAAGACGTTGGTGATATTCAACAACATTAATAGGCAATACAACCCATCTCATGTACTCACGCTTGAAAGCAAAAGATTCCTTCTTCTGGATTTCCATTGGGGGATTCAGGGATTGGATTTTGTCCTCTGAGAGAGCCAATGCGCGTATGATGCGCAAGATGACCGGAAGCCCTCTCTCCTCCGATAGTTTAAAGGCTTGAATCATACCTGTGTAAGCATCGGAGACCGTTGTGGGCTCCAGCAGTGGGAGCTCTGCTGCCAATGCCAGCGCACGACTGTCCTGTTCATTTTGCGAACCCCAACCTCCGGGGTCATCACCAACAAGGATGACTAGCCCCGCATTACAACCTGCAAGATTGATCGACATGAGAGGGTCCAATGCGATATTAAGCCCCACACTTTTCACACACAGCATGGATCGCATCCCCCCAAGAGATGCGCCGTAGGCTATTTCAAGGGCTGTTTTTTCATTGCTGGTCCATTCCAGCCGAACCGAATCGGGATCGCATAATTCCAT